>Ga0265294_10001075_pt1 | contig 37004 bp, 52 predicted proteins | sample MunlanPumphouse3_FD_192504 | JGI IMG/M metagenome (GOLD analysis project Ga0265294, IMG submission 192504) | Groundwater microbial communities from a municipal landfill in Southern Ontario, Canada - Pumphouse #3 | ecosystem: Environmental > Aquatic > Deep subsurface > Groundwater | place...
TCTGTCCGGCTGCAAAACCGGCAGCACTTGATACAACGATGTAATTATTCCCCTCCACGGCAGTTGAAGCTAATGTATTTGCAGCTGCCGCCGCTGTCCCATAAAACGAAAATCCATAATCCCCGGACGTGCTCAAATTTATAGTAGGTGTTCCTATCCCTTTTATTACAATATTTTTATCCTGTTTCACAACAGTTGAAGTTATTGAATACGTTCCATGTAGTACTTGGATTTCACCACCGGACGCCACCGCATTTATTGCCGCCTGAAACTGGATATGATCGGCTACACCATCGCATTCGTAGTTTGCGCCGCTGCCGGTTGGGCCTATCGTGATGCAGGGGCGAAATACACTTCCGGATGCAGATGGGACCGTAAAACCGCCGTTGCCGTTTAGAAACACGGTTGATGATCCGGGATATGTGATGTCGGTTCCGCTCCCACCGGCAGGCGTGGAAAAAGCACCGGTTCCATCAAGAAATTCAGTTGAAACTCCTGAGAGTATGGGCAATAATCCTGGATGTGAGGTTGTCGCGTTTAGCGTGGTCACATTGTCTGCTGCTGCAAGTTCAGACAGTTTTATTGCATCACTGCCCCCTGATTTATGGGATGCAGCGTGAGATGTTGGCGTTCTTGCGTTATCTAGGGATTCATCAATTTCCGTATAGGTCAATTTTAGGTTAAAGTCTGTCATGTTTTAGTTCACCTGGTTTTTCATACAAGTTTTTACATTTTTCACATTGTCAGCATAGAAATCATATTCGGTCTTTCGGACTTTATCGAGATCAAGCGTCGTTAAAAATTCATTTCCTAATATGGTATGTTCAACGCGATAAACTGAAAAATTATCCTCAACGGAGGAACCATTTAATTCTTGAGAGGGACATTTACAATAAACGAGATCCCCTATTTCAGCGTCAGGGGTTCCAATTAAAGTGACTTGCCCGGAAACTTTAGGGGTTTTGATTTCGTCCAAAACTCCCTCGGCGATTGATTCAGCGAGGTCTTCTGATTTCACCCATGATTGATTAGTTACGTCCGTCCGGGTCCCATACAAAGCAGTCAACGCAGGATCAAAATCATAACCTGTACATTCATCCCCTTCTACTCGATAAGCTGTCCTGACGCCCTTTCCCTCAACTGAAAAATCAGTACTGAGAACGCGGGAAGTTCCCTCGATTATTTTATATTTGTTAGTGACAGTCTGAGAAAATTGATTCCAGCCGATGTACACGGCTGATAAATTCTTGTTGGAATAAACAGGGATTGCCTTGACTATCCAATCATAACCTGATACTTTTTCAGCATCGGAGAACAGATCGCTTATATAAGTTTGATTTGCAGTCGAATCATAAGTGGGGAATAATATTCCGGTATCTGCGTAATCTGCTGAAAATGTCAAGTTTGATAAATATTTTGAGAAGTAAGAAAATACAGCAGTAACATCAGTGCTTGAAGAATATGAGTATGTTTCCTCAATTAGTGCAGTTTCAGCTTCTGCTTCGTGCCCCTGACAGTAGAGGACCATATCATCTGTCATGCTTCCATATTTCGCGTATGAATCCACAATACGCCCGCTAAACAAGTCTTGCCATACCGTTTTTTCGTTTGGATTCATTTTTATAGAGACTTGCAACCGGACAATATCATTAAATCGAACCTGAGAAACGGAAGTTGAAGTGCTCCCTGAAACATTAGAGATTATTTCTATCTCAGCGTATGATATTGAAAATGGTGCTGATTTTTGAGTCCTCGCAGATACTACTTGAGGATAATATTTATAATGAGTATCCGGTTTTTCGATTACTAATCGAGTTTGAATCCATCGAATCATGGTTACACCAACAGGTCAGCATCTCTGTATTTCAGGGTCACTACCACACTTGAGGTACTGTCCACGACTGCCCCAAACGTGTTTACAATCCCTTTGTATATTTTTGGTCTTTCCGCGTCAATCGTAACCGTCTCTGCATAGACAAAAATGGAGTTTATCGACATAAAATTAGGGAAGACCCCTGTTATTTTTATATGGAATTTTGTTAGCCCGTTGAGTTCCAGGTTTCCCTCGGAGTTCAAGAGTCTATATGCCTGTTTCTCATTCAGTTCAGTTTCTACATTTCCATCAATTTCATACCATGTGTCAGGCTCGCCGTTCCCGTCGTCCTCTGCAATCCAGATCTGAGGAGCTCCTGATACAACATTCAAAACTATGTAAGGAACCCCGGTGATGGGGAATTTTGTATCGAACCTGAATGTCATATATCCAGTAGCAGCAAACTGCACCATTTTATAATCTTCATTATAAGTAACATATGGAGCCTCTGTTACTGTATTTTCGTATGTCGTGTCTGCAAAATTTTCTGAATATTGATAGTTCCCGGTCCCATTTGCATTGATAGTTATTTTGCAATTCGGGCGCAATTCATTGCAACATTCCATCACAGTGAACGTGTCTGCCGTGTTGTAAATCGAAATCGGACTTGACGTAACTGAGGGGATTATCTCAGTATAAACATATGATATATTTTCAGCATATGCCCTCACGGACGCACTAGAGGTCTTCATATAGTATTTCAGGATTATAGATTCCGAGGCTTCGGTAGTAACGGAATATGATAACGTTTTTTGAGTATAATTTGGAATAACTGAAGTGCTAGTCCATTCCGCAAGGGTAAATTCTCCACCCCTTGAAGGGATTGTAGCAGTGACTTTCATATGCGCAGTTGCCCCGCTCGCTCCTGTTCCAAGCCCGCAAGAAACCCTATCAAGCCTGTACTTTTTGTTATCAGTCAATGCCGGAAGCGTCACCGAATATTCGACATCGTAAGCCGTTAAGTATTCTGAATTGATAGTGGGATGAACATAAGTAACACTGTTTCCATCTGTTTCTGAAGTCCCAGAAGTTGAAGTGACCGCCGTTATTTCAACATCTGGAATTACATTTTCATGCCCAAAAGTTTCTATAGAGTTTCCTGTAGTGCCAAGCTCAAAATCAGAAGCTTTTTCCAAAAGGACATCATCACAATAAAAAACAGCTCCACTGTTAGCGGTTTCAATTCCGTGTACTCTGATATATGCATCAGTGGGGGCAGTATCGAACCTAACCGTATTATGTTTTTGGGTATATTCGCAATCGGCATCCCATATCAACTGAATGATAATTGAATTACCTGAATAGATATCGACTGCCAGCTTTCCTGCCGTTCTGCCGGAAACTGAGCCCCAAGCTGAAAGGACATACGATGTCCCCTGATCAAATGATGCATATTGCCGGATTTGGCCTCTGTCCTCTGTAGCTCCGTCACCTGTTATTTTTATGCAATGTAAACCATCGTGGGCGGTCTCGTCGCTCCGTGATTGTCCCGCACTGACATATTCCCAATTAAGCGGGGAGATGTCATTAAGAACCCCGTAATCATCCGAGGACATTATCCGGTTGCCGGTTCCTGCCTGCCCGACTGCTACAAATTTGTTGAAATTATCTCCATAACAGATGCCAGCCCACTGATTATCTGCTGAACTCTCTCCCATTATCCAGTTTGAGATATCTGTTGAGTACATTACATTATTGCCGGTTCCTGTTTTTGCAACCGCCACAAGAACCTCAAGAGGCTCAGACCATTCTAACCCCTGCCATTCGTTGTATGTATATGCAATTGAGGAGCCGCCCGTTGTCACTTCCGTAACTACATATCCTAAACGAGTTGCATACGCTCTGTATGCGGAATCAGATGTTTTCATATAATACCGGATAGTTACGGTCTCATCTGTTGCCGATTCAATCGCGAGAGCCTGAACTTTTGGAACATACGAAGCCGTGTTTTCAGTCCATTCCGCTATTTGCGTTTCGACACCGGAATAAAGAGAATCCGCCTGAATGGTCACTTTCATGTATGCAACCTTTCCTGCAAGAGCGGTTCTGAGCTGAGTGAAAACGCCATCAATCCTGTAGATATTACCTCCGGATAACGCAGGAAGAACTACAGACAGTTCGAGGCTCATTGATGTAGCTGCATATTCCAGAGACATTGAGGAGTATACGTAGCCCTCCGCGGTCACATAATTTGTAGTTTCGACATCGGACCCTCCTCCTGGGGTAAGGGTACTCGATCCATAGGGGGTATCTCGAAGTGTCCATGTGATCCCGGTTGTAGATGTCGCTACCTGCTGAGTGCCGTCCTCTGAGATTGCAACAAAACAATTAAGTGACCCTGCCCATTCGACATCAGTCCATTTTTGAGCGGCAGGACTTGTTGCAGCAGTCCAGGAGGCTCCGTAATTGTCACTATACATTATTTCGCCGGAATATGCAACAGCTACAATCCTGTTTAGTGTGGGGGAATAAGCAAGAGCAACCCATTCTTTAGAATCGTCTGCTGTTGCCACGGCTGTCCATGTTGCTCCGCCGTCATCGGTGAACATTGAGCGTTTTGTTCCAGACGACCCTACAGCTACATACCTGTATTTTTTATCAAGATCGTTCCTGATATAGATTACATCGTCCCAATTTCCAACGGGGGTAACGCCCGCCGCCCATGCCGTCCCATCCCCTGAATATATTGCTCCGTCTGTTCCGGCTGAGTGCCCTACTGCCACCCACATCCCGGTAAAGATAGGCCCGCCTTCTGTGGAATATAAAACGACATCAGCACTATCTAGCAATACATAGCCATCAGAGGATAATAATCTATAATTTGCAACTGTAGGAGTATCAGCTCCGAAAGTCGAACCCCAAGCGACCCCGTGCCAATCGTTATTGCAATTTGCTGCTGAAGTGAGACCTGTAGGGGTAGACCATGAAGACCCTGATGAAATCATTATCCTGTTGTTGGTTCCCGATGATGCAACCGCACAATATTGCGTAAGCTCGTCTGAATATGCGACATCGTTCCAGGTATTATCGGCTGTACTCGTTTCTGAATCCCATGTCATTTCATTACTTGTTGTCCAGTTCTCGAATGAGGGGTTTTTCAGGAGGTTGCCTGCATAGGTATCATCCGAAGACCAGACGGATGTCCCGTATACATGTCTGCCGCGCACTCTTTTTGTATTGCCTTCAAGGTAGGGTTTATCCATTGAGAACAGGATTGAGTAGGGGTGAGCGTTCTCTGGAACATCCGTGGTAAGCCTCAAGCTGGAAGAGTGATTCACAGCAAGCCCGGAAACCTGTTTCCCTGTGTAAGGCCCCCCTAACTCAAGTGTAGCCCTGCCTCTTGAAGTATCATAAAATGCTGAAATCACCTCGTAGAGATCATCCATTGAAAATGCAAAACAGTCGAGGGTAAGTTCGCCCCCTCCAAAGTCAAAATCTGTTAGATTCCAGCCCACTTTCCCAGGTGCTTTTTTCTGCCCTACTTCTTTTCCAACATCAGTTGACTTTGCTTGCCAGTAGAACGGGATGCCATTAATGTATCCTAGTTTTGGTTGTCCTTCAATATAATAATCAGTAAGGTCTTCCTGAATTATCCGAATCGGGGCAATATATCTTGATGTAGTTGTCGACCCAGTTGTATAATCACCATTCAGCGACGTGGAAACGCTCAGAGGAGTGACTTGATAATAAGTTCCTGTGACGTTTCCGGTCATATAATTATCCTGCGCGGAAACAGCCATACTTGAAGGGACATAATTAAGGAGTCCGTAACCGGAAACCCCAAGCTGATACGTTGAAGATGATGCAAGAGTATTTTTTGAGTTGATAATATTGTTTTCACTTACGTACATTTTAGAGCCTGATAGTGCCCCGTAAAGTAAAATACCGGCTCCATAATTCCCATCGAGAGAATTGTTATCAATTTCGAGCCCATTTCCCCAATTCCAGACCGAGATACCTGCATTGTATTTTGCCCAGGTACAGATTCCACAATCCTTAATAGAATTATTGTAAATGTGAACAGCCTGAGAAACGGTTCCAGCCGTCCCTAGAGCATCCATAAAGAGTATTCCGGCAAGTCCTCCCTGAAGCTCATTTTCGTAGATGTCTATAGTATTTGTGAGTCGGGTATGCCCGGTTGGTTGGTTTCCAATTTGGATTGCAGATGCTCCTTTTGTTGGTGCGGTGGTTGTTCCGAGCCAATCAGACAGAGTGTTATTATGGATTTTTACAGACTGAGAATCATCCAGCCTGATACCTGCATTTGTGATATGCTGAATCGTACAGTCGTATATTTCCCCGCCAACAACGTCCACAAAAAATATAGTTGCATGTTGCATGTTATATGCGGTAATATCGTGAACATTGGCGTTGTTTGTATAGTAAATCCTGACAGCATCGCCCAGGCTGTCATGAATTATCATGTCATGAACATGGATATTGCTGGCGAATGCAGAGGAAGCCCCGCAAATATAAATCGCATTGTAGTATCCTTTCCCCCATATGCGCCCTGAGGTAGGATCATAGAGGTTAGCCTCATTACAATCAATCTGGAATCCATGTATTTCAACATTAGAGGTTGCGGTTCCTGTTCCCCCGATTTGCCCGATTACGGGGACCATTGAAGCCCATGAGCAGGAATTATTAAGCTTGAGAATTGCCCCTGAATCGCCGGTGAGAGTTGTATTTGAGCCGATTCTTAGGTTAGTAGCATAGATATCATACGTATTTTCAAGAAGATAAACGGTGCTCCCTGGGGTATCTGCGGCTGCTTGCAGGGCTGAGTTTATTTCCACTTGATCATTTGATCCACTTACAATGTAATCTGCACCTGAGCCGCTAGGACCTACCGTGTATGTAGTCATATCATGACACCGATTTTACCTTTGTAGTACCTATAGTCGTTCCGTAATTATTTACAGTGTTGATTTTTGTATTGCTAGATACAATTTTCACGTTTGATTCTCCTGTCCCAGTGCCTCCACTAGATGTTACCCCAGATGTTCCAGAAGCTATAGAAGATGCACTTGATGAAGGACTAGAGGAAGAGGAACCAACTTCTAACAGTTTAGATATTGCACTTTTTGCTTTTTCATAGATGCTATCTAGTGTTTTTCCTATGTTTCCCAAGCCTGATAACGTAGTTGAAAATGAGAATGAACCTAAAGTTTTTATTGATGAATTTGTATTATCTGTTTGAGTTCTAAGGTCATTTACACGAATTCCACCTGCTGATAGGTTCCCGAAAAGAGTGCCAAACGGCGTGTAATTTGTTAAATTTAATGTTGTGTTAAGCTCTTTATCTGCGGAAGTATTATCATCAATTTTAGCTTTGGACATGTCAAGATTTCCGTGCAGTGTCCCGAATGGCATACTATCAGTTACAATAAAATTGCCGTTTAAATCGTCATCTGCTGCCGTCACATCTTCTATTTCACTTTGGATAGTTGTGAGCTCACCATCTAAATTCGTAAATTCAAAAGCGTTTGTGTTATCGAGTGCATATTGCCAGGTGAGTGTATCACTATTTGCAGTAACAATGCTTCCGTTTACAGTTTCTATTTCTCCTGTGAGGTTAGTTAATTTGGCATCTCCGACTATGATAACATCTCTATGTAGTTCATTAACCAATTTGTCAGCATCCTCGGCAGCTCTCCCGCTCTCGTCTATGCCATCAGTCATGACCGTGAGCCCACCGCGAGTAGTTTCAAAATTGACCATGCCCATATCTTTTAATTTTGTAACAGTTCCATCGGCGGAAACTTTAACAAGTTCGTTAGAATCATTCAGGATAATTAACTCGTCGTTTACTGTTCGTATTCCTCTTCTCAGGTCGTCAATATCAACACCAGCCATATAATCAATGCCTGCCGCCATCGTTGTATTAACATCATCCATCATATCCTGAACAGCTTTAGAGTAAGTGTCGGATGCCTCCTGAGTGGCACTTGCCGCCTCTTCGCTTGCTGTTACTACATCATCCCGCATAGTCCAGGCATCCTGCCCCCATCTCCCGTAGGCTTCCCCGGCAATATCTCCAGTTACTTCTATTGTCTCTGCTGTTTCCTCAGATGCTTTTTGCATTTCGTAGTTTTCCTCTCTATATTGTTCTGCACATTCGTGAACATCCCCCAAAAATCCAGAAAATACACCTGAAACAGAAGTGAATGCAGTGCTTACGGAATCCACAAAACCGCCAAATATGCTCCCATCCAGCATGGAAGAAAGCTCATCAACAAGCCCACCGATAAACGAGACTACTTCTGAGACTGTCCCTTTCAGACCATACCACACGATTGTAGCCATGTCTGAAAATAACTGCCAGGTTTTTGTAACAAGTCCTGTTTTTTCTTCAAGAATGTAAAGACCCGCTGCAACTGCTGCAACTGGAACCGCGATACCTGAAAGAGTACCAAGAACGCCGGCGGCTGTTAAATCGAAAAACCCCAATGCGGCAGTGACTCCGCTAACTATCATAGGGAGTCCAGCCATAAGTAAAATTAAAGGCCCTGCTGCCATTGCTATCCCTGCAAGGACCGTAATAAAAGTCTGTCCAACGGGATTCATCTGTGCGAAAGCTGCTGCAATGTCTGTGATGAGATTCACGAACGGATAAAGGATTACCGCAAGCCTGCTCCCCATTGTAATGGAAAACGATTCAATGGCAGAATTCATCCTGCGGATAGCTCCACCGAAACCGGTATCCATTGTTTCTGCTGCATGTTCTGCGTAGCCATCGATGTTTGTAAGTTCGATTGAATAATCGCCTAGAGTATCGATCCCCTGTTTTAAGAGTGCCTGCAATCCGGGTCCGGCTCTCTGACCAAATATCTGGAACATTTCAGCATCGGACATACCTGATTCTTTAAGGGTCTTGAAAATTACATCTAAGCCGTGAACTTTTGGATTCAGGTCTTCAAGAGTGAGCCCGTACTTTTCAAATATGGCTGTCGAGGCTTTTGTAGGTGCAACTAATTCTTGTAGAATGCCTCTAAGGGTAGTTCCTGCCATACTTGCCTGAATACCTGCATTTCCTAACATACCCATTGCGGCGGCGGTCATTTCCATCGAAAGCCCGAAAGTAGACGCTACGGGACCCGCATAGGTCATTGCCTCGCCCAACTGAATCACATTTGTATTGGTCGAATGGGCTACTTTTGCGAGTACATCAGCGGTATGGGCGGCTTGATCGGTTTCCAAACCGAAAATAGTCATTACATTACTCATTATGTCGGCTGCTGATCCAAGATCCAGAACGCCAGCACGAGCAAGAGCAAGAGTAGCAGGAAGAGAGGATATTATTTCATCTGCCGTGAAACCTGCCATTCCTAGATAGGTCATGGCTTCGGCGGCTTCGGATGCCTTAAATGAGGTAGTTTCCCCCATTTCACGAGCAAGAGCTGTTAATTCTGTGAATTTCTCACCAGTCGCACCTGTAACGGCTGCAACCTGCCGCATAGTATCGTCAAAATTAGAAAACGTAGTTGTCGCGGCCTTTCCAAAAGCCAAAATCGGAGCTGTAACACCAAGTGCAAGCCCTGCACCTAAATATTTCATTTCGGCAGGCATCTGTTTCAATGTTGAAAGAGCACCACCAAATGATGAGGACATACCCACGGCGGCACTCTTCATTTTATTTTCGAGAGCTACAAGGCCCGTAGAGATGGAAGTAATCTCTGTTCCCATTTTATTATTAATTCCAACGTCTACATAGAGAGAGCCTAATAGTCCCATTTTGACACACCTATACGTTTCTTATACACTTTTGCTTTGTGAGGGTAGCCGTTTAGATCCTTTTTTTCTCATTGATACTTTCTTTCTAGGGTCTTCACATCTCCCCACAAATGCATTTCCGGCAGCAGACCACATAGCCGCCTTTTCTTCTTTAGATAATTCCCGACGTGGAGCTTTTTCAGGAAGGAAATCTTTAGGAAGAAAATCTTTCCATTCATATGGTTTATCGTCTTTTTTGTGGAAATGTGACCCGTTGAGGATTGCACATTTCAAGTCTATATGCATCTGCATTTTTGACTTAGTGTTTTCCCATCCTTCTTCAAGATATAATTCAATTTCAGGGATTGACAATTTCAAAGTGTCCTGCGGGGAAATCCCGTGAAACCGAATCATTAACCTTTGGATTTTCGTGATCCATTGGTGGATGGTTTCTTCACTTCCCCCTTATCACCCTCTAACAGTTCCTTTTTCTTTTTGAGTGCGGCTTCAACCTGCTGGAATTGGAGTTCTTTGACTTCTTTTGCGAGTTGTTTGTTTCTGTCCAGGACCTCACGGTCAGTAAGGAGAGAATTAGCAAACGCCTCAGTAACAATCATTTCGATTGCTTCATATCCGAATGTTTCATAGTATTGAGATACAAGCTTTGTTGCTTCCTCAGAGGTAATTACAGGATTTTTCCAAAGAAGACCTATCCGAATAAATTCAATAAGCGATTCTATGGGGGTTCCTTCTCCGTCAGGCCCGTCTATTTTTGCCAACTTCCTAAAAAAGGCATTTCTGGAATTTGTGCCTATAGTTTTGAAAAGTTTTGGTAGGACTTCAAGAGGATAAAAAAGTTGAATTCCATCGAGGAATTCAGTTTTCTCAGCTACCATATCAAGCGCTCGCCTGTACAATTAACAGTTTTACAAAACGGGTTGCTTTGTCTGCTTCTTCAACTTTGATGACAGCTTCGGAAACTGCTCCGGCGGCTGGATAATATGTAGTTGAGAAAGTGCTTGCTACTCCGGTTGAAAGTGCTGTCCATGTAGATCCACTATCATATGAAATTTCAATTGCAGAAGCAGACACGGCTGTAACTTTTACTGTATCTGTAGTAACTCCATTAGCCTCATGGAAAATGACTACATCAGCACTGGCCGCAAGTGCAGAATTCGCATTTGAAGGGAAATACGCGATTCCTGCGCCGGCTCCCTCTATGGAGGTTATTCCTGCGGTGGTTGTGGACCTTGTTGGCTGACCGGAAACTTCTAGGGTTGCAGTAAAAGTATAGGAGTTCTCAGAATTACCTGGTACGAATTTTGAAACGTATGCTTTATAAGAGTATACCTCTCCTGCATCTGGAATAGCAACAGTAATAGTATGAAGGACCCGGTCTCTGTATGCATCCCATAAAGCCGTCTGGCCTGGATCATTAGATATAATAAACCCAACGATGTCAACTGACCCAGGATCAAACCTTTTTAGGCCCTTTCTCATTACCGTGCCGTCGTCCTGTGTGGAAATATCCTTAGTTCCGGTTGACCCTTGCGGAAATGGGATGGCATCGTCTTTTATGCCGTGTATGGTTGTGCCATCAAGAGCAATAGTTGATTCATAGATGTCTATGTGGTCGTATGTCATTTTTTATCTCCATCATCCTATATTAATTTCAAAATTAACAGAATAGATAAATGATTTATTTTTAGACTGTCCAATGAAAAACGGTTCTGAAATTGCTTCTATCCGTTTAAATCTGGTGCTTCCTATAGTGGTATTCACTTTTAAGTTGAGTAAATTGCAAATTGAAATTGCTTTTTCAAGTGCGGTATCATCAGAAGTGTTTCGAACTCTTACTCCGAGTTCAGGGCGTTGTAATTTCATGTCGCCGGATGCTGTATTTTTTTGTGGTCTTCCTGGTTGTGCAAGGATAGCAATACAATCCGGAGTGCCTGGACTGAAATCACTATAAAATATATTAGTGCCAAGAGTGCCGACCCCTGACGTTTGCAGGAAAGCACCTATATCTTCTAGCCATGTCATATTAGCCGCCTGCATGTCTCTAGCAGTTCTTTCATGAGTGCAGGGGACCGATTATTAAATGGAGTGGAAAGAAACTTCCATTGTCCGTGGACGTGGCTGTATGGGATTTCATGAACATAAATTGGATAATCAAGATCTTTCCCGACTGTGATTCTGACAAAGAATTCTGTAAGTGTGTTCTTTTCAGTAGTAAGCTCGTAAGATTTTTTTGTGGCTCCGGTGTCGATTGGGCAGAATTGTTCCTGTGAAACCTTCTTAGTTTCTTTAGCCCATTTTGTTATAATGTATCTTGAAGTATTGTCAATCAGTGCAGCTTTCGCTATAAGATTAGCAATACAGAGAGCCGCAGTCATTAGAGATCCTCCCCGCCTGCATCTCCATAGTACACATCAGTACAAACATTATTTCCCATGTGATCGTGAACCGCATGAATTTTCACAATTTTAGGATAAGTCCCGTCAGGTAATACGATTTTATCATCCATGTTTACCGAAGTACCGGGAGGAAATGAAGTCCAAGCCACCGAAAGAATCTCATTTCCATTTGCATCTTCAATCTTCTTTGAGATTTTAGCATACTTGCACGTTAAAGTTGCAGCAGTCCCGTAGGAAACCGCGTGGTGTGCATCCTTAGAGCTGTAGGGATAACGAGTTACCGATGACGGAAAAAACAATTAAACGTCCTCCGTGCTTGAATAATAAAATTGAGAAATCCCGGACAGAGAGAGGTTAGTATAGGAGGTAACTTGTCCGGGTGTAGTGACGTCCAAAACGTCTTCATCGGGATAATTATCCATGATGCCCTCCGTGACTGTGATGCCCAAAACCACGCCGAAAAGAGGGACTTGTAAAAACGTAAGCTGATGATGCATTATACTGTGCTATGAGCGCAGCTGATTTCTGTTCGTATCGTTCAATATCCAGGTCGATAGTATTCTGTTGCCTATATTCAGGTGTTTGAACGTTTGCCGCCATCTCTCCTGTAGTTTTCATCCTGCGGAGGACAGCGGCGAGGATTGCATATTTTCCCGCTAAAATAACGGTTGTGTGAGTATCAACTGACGTATTGCAGAGAGTAAGAACGTCTTCGCTAACTTCTGTAATCAGTGCGGTTATTTCGGCATCTGATAGTGATGCTGAGTATATTTTGGCTCTAACGTCAGCTACCGAACAAATTGCCATGAGAGAAAATCAGGAGGAACGCATATAAAAGAAAATTGAAACATTCATTTAGTTTTTATAATTCCTAGTGCTGTTTCCCGTTTCCATCGTTTTTCAAAACTGACTCCTTTTTTAATAAGTGCGGATTCGTGGTTTTTAAGACTCCCTCTCTCAAAAAACTTTGATTCAGATAGTTTCTGATAGTGCGTTTCCTGACAATGTTTTGAGCAATAAATTAGTGGGATCTTACCGTATTTCAAGTAATTATATGTGAATAATTCTCTCTTTTGCTCAATTGTAATTGTAATAAACTTTGAACACTCAGGATTTGAGCATGATACTTTCGTTTTTGGCTGTGGCTCCGTGGTCATAGATGGCTCCGTTAAGATATGCTTCAGGAGATGTGCAGTAAGGACTTAAAAAAGAAACGTGAATACCGTTTATAATTTCTAATTCAATATCGGTAGCTAGATTATCAATTGCTTCGATCAAAAAAGAGGCTCTTTTTATTTCGCATGTTTGCCGATATGGACAACTGTTTGTACATACTTCTCCAAATTTGTTATATTTATGATAGAAGCATAACATATTAAACTAATATTAAAAGACTGATATAAAAATTTTGTGAAATGGAAAAAAAAGAAAAGAGTTAAGAAATCATTATTCTGAGTCTGTGATTTCTACAGTCCCCTCAAAGTCAATTCCTACAGTAGTATTCAAAGTTGTTATCAATGACCTGAGGATCGCTTTATCTGCCATGTCATTAGCCCTTTTCTGAGCTTGAAGCTTTGCAATCTCCAAAGCCTGATCTTTGAGTCCTGTTATTAGAGTCGCCCGTTCTTCGGCTGTTGCAGGGAGGTTGTAGGGGATTTGAATAGAAACCGGAAATTCTTTATAAAGTGGGAGTGGGAGCCCGTTTTGTCCTAGAACGTCGGTATATATTATATTACCGTCGCTGTCCCTCATTGGATTTCCTCTGTCTTCCCATGTCAGGCATATGTTTCTGCCTTCGTCTGGAGTGTTTGCTCGGAGTCTTCTCATTTTTATAATTGCCATTATATCACCATTCCATATCCTTGTAAAAATTTAGTCAAAGATCCTTCTAAAGATGCCTCTAAACAGTTGGGGATATCATTAGAATCAGTATCAGCAGTCAAATCAGCATAATCAATCTGCCCGTGATAGATTTGCCCGTTTCCTGGATAAAGCGACAGCTCGTATATAGTGCCGGATTCATCTCTTTTGTATGTTAGATTCTTTGGCCGATGTGTGAAGAGGTAGAAATCCACTTCGGAGGTTGTGGGGTCATAGAGAGCTATCCAGGGTTTTGAGAGGTTTTGCAAGCCGTAACTTGCGGTTGTACTATCTGCAAAATCATAAGACGCTGAGTAATTATCATCTACATCAGGAGCATAGGTAAGAATTGTTCTCAGCCGAATTTTATTAAAATCAGTTCGCCCGCCATCTGAAGGAGGCAAAGAAACCATTAATCCAATGCGCTGAGATGTTCCCTGATTCGCGCTGTATGTCATTGTTCCAGTGCTCCCGGTTACTTCTGCACCTGAAACTCCTTTGGGAAATACAGCCCGCCCTAATCCTGTTCCAAAAACGTGATCAAGAAGAGTACTATCTAAAAATTTCGCTTTTGTTGTATCAATTGAAACGTTTGAATATGCACCGTCTAAAGCGTCTGTACGTACTGTTTCGTAGGATGAGCCTGTCCAGCATTGAGTAGCGAGGCTTGATGCTGCTAGGTTGTCTGGAGTTTGAAGTTCGGTGTATGCTGATTTTGCGGTGTCGACTTGTAGAGAGGAGATATAAAACGTACATGCCGCGCCAGGAGTCATCCCCGCCGCTCCACAGCTTATCCATTGCACCGTATTCCAGTTTAGCGTTCCTGCAATCCCGTTAGGGTTGTGTCCCGTTTCAGATGCCGGGGCCTTAAACGCCATTATAACGACACTTTCTACTCCTGCCGACACGGCCATGCTGGCCTTGTTGGCTGCCCTTACTCTATTGGTGACATTGTTCCCAATCCCGAGATATGAATTGCCTTGTAGAGAGGAGATATATTTTGCAGATACAAAACTTTGTAATGAAATGTTAGTTAATGTAATTGTTTTCGATATTAGCAGATACCCATTTGCATCAGTTGTTCCGACGATTTTAATTTTCCCGTTTTCTACTGAAATTGATCCCGTGCCGAGTGAAAATATCCATCCTGTAGCACTCGAACAATCATCAATAACAGTAGGGTTATTACTCTCCCACGTATTTGAGACAATAAACTCCTCTGTAATTGTATGCCCCTCGGTATCAACAGTTAACCCATTTACACCCTTCAACATTCCAGCAGTTAACGTTTTTGTTGAATTATTCCCTGCCACATCAGTTAAATAAACGCCGTCAGTAGGAGTATAAAGTGTTCCGGGGCAATAATCAGGAGATCCAGACCCTTTCAAACCACCAAACGGACTTTCAGCAATAGACAACCGATTAGAATTTAGAGTGTACTCATTAAAAGAAGGAAGTACCGCAGAATTACCCGACGGGAGAACAAGAACTTTCCCTGATGTATCCAGTGTGATTGATTCCCCACGAAGGTGCAAAGGCTCAAAAGGTGCGGATGGCGTTCTCATTTAACGCCACCTATCAAGCGTGCAGGTAATACTCGCCACATTTGCTGCATCTGTATTTGTTGCAACCGCATAGATGTAAGAGGGGATTGCATCTTTTTCTATATAACGTCCTGCTTCATACGGTACTGCCCCAACTGCTGCACCTAATGTAAATGTAGCAAGATGTGTTTTTCGAACACTTGTCAGTGATGGAGAGCCATATATATCAATTGTAACAGATGTTGAGGCCCCTGCGTTAGCTACATTGACCTGGAGTTTTGATAACATCCCAACAGGCAACCTTGATGAGGGGGTTGCCCCCTCACTAACTGTCAACGCCTGGCTTGCAAACAGATTCGCGGGGGCGAGTGGTCCGATTAGAGCCATGTAACCCCTCAGTCCACCACGTATCTCATGAAAACCTTTGCGTGACCCGTTCCACTACTCGACGCTGATTCCGTGGTTGCAATATTCACAATCGTGCCGGCTGCCAAAGCTGCAACAGTAGGAGTCACATTGATTACCGTTTTTGCTGCTACCCCTGCGGCGGCAAGAGTGGTAGTACAAAGAGTCACAGGACTTCCAGCTTCTGTTTTCAGTTCGACCTTTGCATCAGTGGTTTCTTTTACATACGCCTCGGTGATAAGGACATCCATCGAGACAATAGTACAGGCTACGGGAGCCATGAAAACCGCATAGAATACATGGTTCGTTCCGGACGCGAGGTCTACGCCGTTTGCTGCCAGGGATGAACTGGAAACAGCCGATGCGGTTAGATCTACGATTTTAATTTTAGCTGCGTCTATGGCTGCATCTATCCCAGCATGTTCTGATGCTATAATCTCGTATTTTGTGCCCGATTTTGCCCGAAGTTGAGCTGCATTTTTCGCAGTATAAAGAGAAGCCATATTTCAGACCTCCTTAAATACCGCTCGATGCGTACATTACACCGTATGGTTTTTTAACGACACAGACGAAATCACAGGAGAACTCCTGAATGATGTCTTCAGACTCGTTGTCCTGCCACCATCTGTAAGCAAACCCGAAGTTATCAGTGCTTATCGTTCTTTCTTTCCCGTTTTCCCTTACATTATATGTTATGTTTGGACTGGACTTCTCAGGATCTAGTCTATAATAGTACTCTACAGCGGGATTATTTTTGTCCATGCATAGAACACTGCCGGCAGTTGCCCCCCTTGTTTTGTTGACTCTTCCAAGTTTCGGAAGGTCGATAAAGTCCTCGGTGACCGTTGGCTGCCCATATAGGTTCTGTTGTTTCCAGCTGTCGACATCGACTGTCAGGAGATAGTCATTAAGTTCCCAGAAGTTGGTGGGCTCAATGAAATATGTATTTCCGGTAAACGGCTGGTCTTCCTGTTCCATGTCCTGTGCAAGATGCGAGAGGTCAAGGATGGGTTTTGCTCCTCCGCTTCCGTTATCCCAGGTTTCAGATGGTGAGAATCTTGAAGTAGTTGTATTTGCCCCGGAAGTGATCTCAGAATACATGTTACTGTTGACAGTATAGCCGAGCAGATAAGCGGCATAATCATAGTTTTCCTGGATTTCCACACGTGCTTTTCTGGAATCCTGAAGAACTTTCTTAGAAATCCTGAGCCTGAAACCTTTCTGGTCAAGGATAGCCGGTTCATCGGTCATCCTGGTCCTATCTATTTCAGGGAAGCCTGCACCTGGGACCCTCTCAGGAGCATATTCTCGTTTTGGGTCAGTTGATGGGGTATAATTCTGTTTCAGATAGGTAATTGCATCAGTATCGACTTCTATTCTTTTTACAAAGTTCCCTGCGTCCGGAGACAGCCAGAGGAGTTTTGAGTTCAGGAGGGGATACATTGACATCATAGCGACATCTCGTCTGAGATACGCTTTCAGAGTTCCACTAACCATTTAGGTCACCGCCGTCATAAGTCCGGTAATTACAGCAAGGATGTTACAGGTATCTCCATCAGTGCCAGCCGGAACACCATGCAGAGGGATCAGACCAGTACCACCGGAAGAGGCTGAGTCAAGATATCCGTAATGATTTGCATAAGTCCCGGTTATGGAAAGTTTTAGAGTTGTGCCAGTCCCTGGGGTAGTTGCATTTGATCCGTCTGAGTATACGACGAATTTCTTGATTGAGCCCAGCGGAAAAGCTGTAATCTCCACACGTGCTTTTCTGTAGTATCCTCCTGCGAGTCTTTCTGCAAGAGTGTCGGCTGCGGCTGCTGTGGCTGGAGCGTTTTTAAGAGCTGTTGGTGTGTCAACTATACGCCCGATAACAAAACCTTCTCCATTTACCGCTTTTTCAACGAGGATAAGCCCGCCTGTAAGTGCAAATGTATTAGAAGCATCATTCGAGAGAGCAACCCAATCCCCAACCGCTAAACCAGATGCAAACCCGTACACGGTTCTTTCTCTTCCGGCTGCATCTATTCCTGTACTTGAGGGGGTTATTGCCCCTTCGTCCAGGATACAGGGGATTGTCTGCCCTTGCCCGTAATTACCCGCAATATAAGACGTGGAATCAGTTGCCAAGTTTGACCACCCTCTGAGTGCCACGGAGCTCACTTACGAGTCTGGCAATATCCTCTGAACCTTCATCAGTTGAGGAATTAATACCACTCCCAACACCAATCGAAAGCTCAACTTTTTTCACGGCTACAAAACTGTTGATAGTTTCGACGCTTGGATTTGTTGAGAGGATTACTTCAGCATCTTTTTCACTAATTACGGATTTGAGTTCTTTAATGGCTGTGTTAAGGGCTTCCTGAGATTTGACCTCAGCGTCATAAGCTCGGAGGGCTTTTTCGATTTCAACTTTAGTCCTGTCAGCCTCTCCGGATTTGTAGTCTGTGAATTCCTTTCGTGTGGAAGCAAGTTCAGTCTCCAGTTTTGATTTTTCACTTTCAAGAGTCTGAATCTGACTCTTGAGCTCAACTTTTTCCAGGGCAATACTTTCATACGCCTCTGTGCTAATGGCGGGAGTACCGCCTCCGGTTTTTTCTGTCATAGTATCCTCTACTTGAGATGGATATTTTGAAGCGAGAATAGCAGCAAGTTCAGGTCGAATACCTACACCCATTTTTGGGGTTGCTGCTGGAGAATGGGGCCACATAACGATAGTAACGCCAGTGCCGTACCCTTTAATCACATTAAAAGAATTTTTCTGATATGATAGGGGTATACATTCCTGGCTGAGACCCTGATAAAATTCAGATTGTATCAGTTTTTTAGCTAGATCCGGCAGGTTAGCAAAAGAAGCGATAACGAGCTTTTTCTCGGAATCGTATTCAAGATCATAGAGTGTAGCCCCGCCTAACAGATCATTTGTATTTTCGTGGTTGGTTGAGATTAATCCAGATTCCCACGTTTTAAAATCTTTAGATAGAAACTCTTCTGTGAGTGTTGCTTCTTCTCCGTAAGAATTATAAGCGTGTTGACCGGCGACAGCTATTGCCATTCTCAGATCACCGTTTGATAATTTTAGCGGAGTGAAGGAGCGCAGAGGCTCAGTGATGAGGTGAGAAGGAGGGTCACCTGAAAAATTAGGAATTGGCATATGTAAAAAAGTGCCGATGAAGGCATATAAAAGAAAATTGAAAAACTGTAATCGTTTTATACGATATGTTCAAAAATGAACTAATTCTAAGCGTTACCACGCCAATAATAAACATGCGGTGGTGTGTTTGTATGTCTGGAAAAAAGGATGAAGAGAGGAGATTAGATTGGATCACTGAAAACGGCTTCATTCTGCTGTATTTCTACCATCTCCGCAATCCATTCGTGATAAGCGGGGTTTTCATTCTGCGCACAAGATCCACAAATTATTTTCCCGTGGATTTCCAGAGATCTTGATGCGGAGAATTCTCCGAGTTCTCGGTTACATTTCTTACAGTGGTAAGTTATTATTTGTTCAGTCATTATTTGTTCAGTCATATTTTTGGCTCCAAACTATTATAATTTATCAGTTATTAAATGGCTTGCTACAGGCACAAGACCGCCTAGCGTCCATGCTCCAATAAAATGATATTCAAGAGCAAAGAGTACCGCCCAAAAGATAGGACTATGTAACCATCCTCTGTGATGAAATAACTTATCTATTATCCAACCGATCGGGCCTAATCGTTTAGTAGGTTTTGAGTGTGTGTCATTATCCGGTGTGAAATATCTAGTATTCCAGATCCATTTTAGGAAGAATAAAAGTGAGAATTGGATTTCCATGTGGTAAAATCCTAGAAGGAATACCATAGGAAATAGAAGGATTATATTAAGTCGCTCGTGGTTTTTGCCGTTCATTCAAGATTACCTATCTGCCCATACTTTTATAATCGCAACTATAATAACAATCCCCAGCAATACCAAGCCTATTGCGAAATGAACAATTACAGGAGCAAATACCCACCACCAGGACCATGAAATGTATCCTGTAATCTTTGCAACCACAAATATTAAAGTGAGTAATTCAAAAAATCCCATTAGTTTATAATTATTTGTTGTTTTATCGCTCATTGTTTTTGACTCCTAGATTTAATACCTGAATAGAGAAACTTATTTTCTTTCAATGAGTTTACATTGACTCTTTGGAATCCAATGTTCCTCCTGAACACCATTTTTAAATTTAATCTGATATGCTTTTTCAGATTCATTTAATATTGAAATCTCTTGTTTTTGTCTGTTTAATATTTCCTTTTCTTTTGCAAGCCAGTCATGGATTTCAAGTTCATGCCGTGGATATTCTTCGGAGGGAGTTATTGAGAGTTTCATATTTCGGACTCCTGTATAAACGGGGCAACAACAAAGAACAAATCCTCTACTTCTGCAAGCAAAAACCCATTGTCCCTGACTAAATAAAACTCTGTATCTCCATGTTCTCTAATAAAATCAATAAAATGTTTTTGGAAATATGCATCATTATTTCGTCCGGTCATCATATGAATACCTGGATTTTCTTTTTCTCCAATATGCATAATTTCATCGTTTATATAGACAATATCGTGGATACTTTTATCTAGTTTTTCAAAGTGTTTTAAGATGTTTTGTGGTAGTTTCCAGAAATCATCGGTTTTTAGTAATTCGTAGTTTTCATCTTTGAATAATCCATCATGAAGTTCTATAAGTTCCATATTTTAACCTCAAAATAAAGTAAGCTGTTGCCCATTCCCCTCAATTTTCCATCCATTTTCAGCCCAAATAAGTCTTACGATATCATCTTTGGAAAGTGCACCACCTCTATACATTCCAATTACTTCCGGATGTTCACAGAGATATTTCAGCACATTTCCATGACAAGGTTTATCATAACACCAACAGTATAGCCATTTGTCTTCTAATTCTTGGATATCATCGAGTAACTTACTCTCTAAAATATAGTAAGTGTATTTTTTGATTACTTTTAGCCTATCTGATTCACTTTGCATCTTGTAGGGATTGCCCCATTTTGATTTCCTGTCTATTCTCACTCCATTATCTATGTGGAAAGAAGTATCATGCAGGTTTAATAGTTCAATTGACATTGCTTTACCTCAAAAACATTTCAATCCAACTTTATCCCATGCAGGCACGCTGACTTTTTTGGCATCTCTTTTCAATACTGCAAGCTCCCCCTTCTTATCCTTAATCTGGTTCAGTAATTCATTGAATTGACTATATGCCCCTGTAATCCTGGTATCCCCTGTTTTCCGGCATGATGAATCCCATTCGGTTTGAAGTGCGTTAATCTCTGCTTCGAGGTTATTAAGTTGTTCGAGGAGGGATTTTATTTCAGTTATTTTATACTCGATTTCAGGGTTTCGGATCACTCTTTCACCCTCTTTTCCCACAGCAACATGGCGGCAGCAGCGATATAAACAAGCCAGCCGGCCATCTCATCATCTACAGTCTCTATTAGATTCGTATCAGAGAGGTTACCAAGATCACCTAAGTTACCGACTGCAATATTTAGACTGTTTAGAAGGAAGCTTATCTGGTGGTCACTTTTTGGATAATGGGGATCGAGGGTATTGTCCATTGATTTCTCTATTTCTTTAGCAAAGTCTTCTGTTTCCTGTTTCACTGTTTCACTTCCCAATTAATAACGGGCATTCTTCATTCAGGTTCCCCCGGTTCGCCAAATCTCCTAACAAGAACATCATTAAGAAAATGTTGGAGATCATCGAGCTCTGTGCCAGATGCTAAAATGCTGCCCATGTCAATGGATGGGGTATCCTCTTGGAAATACCCATTTTCTGACATCTGCTCAAATAATTGGTTTATTATTTCTGCGTATGTGGACATTGTTTTAACCCCCTTCAATAATTCGCAAGTACTACAATTCCGTATCCTTGTTCAGCCAGACAACGTTCGAGATCAGCTAGGTCGATTTCGATAGAATCATTTTCGTCTTGTATTTTTACAGTCGCCATTGTTTTTATTCTCCCTGTTCTTCAGCCCACGTATTATCAGGACCGCTTACACCAAGTTCTTCAGCCATTTCATAAATGTTAGATCTTGCGTTTTTAATGGCTTCTTCTTCACTTTCTGCGTTATAATAGCCGATTGTTCTTGTTATTGAGTATTCTGCAACTACTTGATATTGTTTCATGTGTTAGTCCCCCTTAACAAAATGCTTCCAAACTCCTTTCCCTTCGTGATTCCTTCTGATCCATCTCTTTTGCTTTCTCGTCGAGGAGAGGAATAACTTTTCCTACTTCCTCGGAGAATATAGAATCATATTCTCTGTAGACCATGCCTTCAATTGCATCTTGATTTTTTGTATATATTCCGCTTATTAGATTCTGTATGCGTGCATCTGATACGTGTTTCCATGTGATTATTAGTACTCCGTTGTCACCTGCGTTTGTCATTGTTTTAGGCCTCCTTGACTTTAACATAAATCTTCTCATCGTTCGTTTTCTTACAATTCTCATCATCAAGTTTGTAAGAACAAATCGAGCACATGTACATTGCTTTGTAATCTGTGCATCCGATTATTTTATAATGTGCAACCGGTTCAAGGATTTCCTTAGCCTGTTCTTCGGTGAGTTCTCCGCTTTTCACTTTGAACTCAACGCCCTTTTTAATAGAGGCTTTTGCAAGTTCCATATCATTCATTTATTCCACGTCCTTATTTTCATATTGAGCAAGCTTATTTTTTAAAATTTCATTCTCCAATTTCAACCTTTTATATTCCGCTATAACATGACGCATAGCAGTGTCATCCGTTGGGTTTCCGATTCCTTCCGCGATCTTTCCGATATCTTCAATCACGTATTTACTAATCCTTGTGGACTGAGTTTCCATACAAGTACTAATACTTTATAGTATTTATAAGTTACGTTTTGTATGCCTAATATTATACAAATCGTGTATTATATTTACTACAATTAGTAACGTTTAAATAGAACTTCTGCGTATGTAGTAGTATATCACTGGTACAATGCCCTGATAAGAAAATAAGGAGATCTGAAACAAATGGTATTAAAAGATACAAAACCCGCATTTGATGTTTTGAAAATCTATGGTGAATCACAAAGAGTTGTATTGTATTCAATGGAAACCACGGTATCGGATAAAACGGAAACATTCAGAAGCAATCTAACTGACACTATCAGGAGATTGCAGGATGTTCTTGATAATATGGAGGACTGAACAGTATGGACAAATACGCAAGAGCGAAGCAAGGAAAATGTTAATGCACGCACGATTCGGCTGTATTGATGTTGAAACCGATCCGGCTAGATTGGAGTATGGAACTGATGAGCAGAAGGTATTTTATAAAAATGCATGGGAAGCGACTTATCAAGAGGTTGTTGATTCAGGATACTTTGATGGATATCCCGAAGAATGGGAATTTACAGGGCATAGTAAAAAAGAATGGGACGATATGCATAATCCAGCGAATGTGTAACTAGCTGTAATAAATTTTATTAAGTTTATTTCTTTTTTTTTAATTCTTTTTTCTTTTTTGTACTACTTTTACTTATTTACTATCTCTTTGTTACTGTGGATTGTCAAGAAATGCCTTCCTAATGGTAGATAAAGGTAGGAAAAGGTAGGTTGAAAGGCAATAATAAACGTTATCGGGAAACGTTAAAGGTAGGTAAAGGTAGGAAACGGCAAAAAAGACAGAATAATTAGAAATATTTGTGTATCTCAGCCTAGGGGAAGTTATGTAATTAATTAAGATAGTTTGGACGAATAAGAAGATTTTGACAGGACTAAAAACAAAGAAAATATATAGAATAGATTACTGATACCGATTATACTACTTTTAACCTACCTTTACTATATACCTATACCTACCTTTGACCTACCGTTAAGTGCTCGTTCCCTACCTCTCGACTACCTTTAACCCTAAAATTAAATATCCTTTTACTTCATCTCAATCAATCCCCACGCATCCCCCCTCTAACCTCTCACATTCTCTTTTTTTATCTGCATGAACAAACACTCTATGGATGGGGAGATTGTTTAGTGTTGGGGGTTAGATGAGTTCTGTTTTTGTAACCTGGTTTAATTACAGTTTGTTTCAAGTTGGAGATTATTATAATATATCTGTTACACTCTTTACCAATAACTATATATATTATTGGTACAATTACTATATCGAGGTAAAGCAAATGGTAAAATCTGATATCAAATGTTTAGAGCGAGGAATACAGGATTTAAATTCAGCGGTTTGGCAGATAAACGAGGCAATGAAAGATATCCACGATAACGAATCAAAAAACGTATTGTCAATAGCTACGCAGATGATAAACTCGATTGTAAATAAAACCTCAGAAGAGATGAATAATCGTATTTTAGAAGAAGAAAACAACTTTAAAAATGAGCAAAAATGTCAAAAACCCGGTAGATGTTTCATATGTGGGAAACGGGAGTATGGTGGATGTCCTGCATAATCTCACTTTCTCCTTTTTTATCGGGATGTGTTCTAGTATGTGGAGTACATTACGATAACAAGGTGCTAATTATATCAGGGGTGTTACTATTTATGATATCATTTTTCGCGCTGTTAAATAGTTGCGGCTCCGGATTAATGGATGAAATCGAAAGGGCAAATAAGAGAGGTTAAATGGTTCGCCCTACAAAACAGATTCCCTTTGATAACGTCAAAGGGCTAAAATATTTTATTGAAAAACTAGAACAGAAGACAATAACACAGGAAGAAATTGCTGATTATTATTCTGAGAAACTTGGGATGAAGATAAGCCAGCAGACTATTAGTAATAAAATCAAAGAGTTGAAAAAGGAGAGTGAATAAACATGAAATTTGAATTCATTATAAAATCAAAACAGTTCCGAAATGCACTACTTACACTCTTAACAAATTATGATCTATACGACTTTGAGACCTACCACAGAGACGACGATAAGAGACAGGCTGAAATATGTACTGATAACTTAGGATTAATTAAGGAGATTGTTGATTTGATGATAGAATACAGGGAGTGAGTAACAATGACAGCTCTTGAACGCGCACTGAATAAGATAATTGCCATTAAAGAAGCAAACACAGGGATGGATTTTATACCTAATGATTACGGTTTAGGAGTAACGTGCTCAGAAGGTTATTTCTTTTATGCCAATGCTGAAGAAATATTAAAAGATAAAAGCATAGAACCGATTGAGTATCACGGTAAGGAGTCGGAGTATGCAGAAAAACATTGCAAAATGTACTTGAATGTGTTAAGGAAGTTTATTAAAGATACTGAATCTACACTCGGTGAATAAATATGAAATCCGTAGAACAGCTAGAACTAGAATTAGAAAATCTTGCTATCCGATACACTGAAGCAACTTGTATTACTCAAGAAATGCACTTTGCGTATAATCGTCTTGTATCTCTAATAAAACTAAAAAAAGAAATGGATGCCGCAGGAGTAACAGATGAAACTCTTATCTTTAATCTAGGGGAATTCATCGGGGGGGAAGTGTACGGTACTGTAAATGCAGATAAGGGGTATTCGTTTGATAAAATTACTCTTGATTATATAGAGATAATTAAGGACTGTAAACGGTTTGTTGTATCAGCCGGAGATGGGAAAGTGGTAATTAGACAAAAGGAGATGAATAATCAATGACAATAATTTACAGAATAACGCGCCGGATCAAATATACAGGATGGAAAATGAGGCTGAGAAAATGATAATCACAAAGAAGACTAAGCACCACTTGAAAAAGATGTATTATAAAGGGGTAAGGTTAGGATACCGAGGACTGAGGAAATGAGTATCCTATCAATATTAAAACCCAAATATAAATATGATACGAACCGCGCAGAAATAGAAGCCGAGATAAAAATGCTTAAAGATGTGTTACAAGCTGCCGGGATAACCTACAAAACTGGTGAGGTATTAACTATTGAAGCGCAGAGAACATGGTTGATTTCTCAATTGAAACATGTTCCTTATATGATAATTGGATGCAGTGAACGCAATGGATACTGGTCAAAGGAAAACACTGTACTACAAACGAAAGTTCGTAACCTTGAGGGAGAACTTGATACATTAAAAATGCTTCTCGAATTAACGGAGGAAGATAAACAGGAATGGGCAAAACACAAGGAGTTGTTTAGGTTTATGCTAATGAAAAATAAACTGCTTATTGAAATGTCGGGTAAGAGGGACTGAGAAAATGAACTTGAAACGTCTATTCAATCTCCTTATGATCCCGTTTTTTGTGGTGTTTTGCGTGGTGATGGGATTGATTTGGAGAAGGAGGCAGTAAGATGGATGAGGAACGAATGAATAAGATGATAGCTGACTCAATTGAATGTGTTTTTCCTGAAATAGAATTTAAAAATGATAATTGTATATTAACGGTGTTAACAAAACTGTATTAAAAAAACTAAATGAGAAATAAACAATAAATAAAAAAACGGAAACTAAAAGAAAAAAGAAAAAAATTAATCAGTTTTCTTTTCTACCTTGTAACCTCGCCCCTCGAGCTCTTCTATAAGCTCTGTATCGGCCGCTCTGCTGAACATATCTATACTATCCCCTGCAAACGTCCAGTGCTCGCCGTTAAGCTCCTGCACTGGTCGGTATTCAGATCCGCATACCGGGCACTCGAAGGTAACCGGGTTATCTGGAAACATCTGTTTCCTCTTGAATTCTCCAGAGTATCCACAGCCCATGGAATGATATTTCCAAAAATGGGTTTCGCTCTCTGTGTAAATCGTGTTTCATTCCTCGCTCTCTTCCTCTGTGAGCTCTACCATGTCTTTGATAATATAATCACAAGTAACCGAAGGACATGACCACCCCGATTTAATAAAGCGCCTCTTGCCGTCTACGGGCCTCTGAGTGTAAATTCTTATTAGGATCTCACCACATTTAGAACATACGGGTTTGGGAATCGCTGTTTTCCCGTTGGCCTTCTTTTGCCCCTGCCTTTTCTTTTTTTCAGTTGCGTTTTTTTCAATTACTTCAATCATGCGTTTTGTGAATTCTGATTTTTCAGAATCGGATAATTTAGAAAACTCTTCTGTAGGGTCAAACGTTTTGCCATTCCCCACTTTAACAGCCTTTCCGCCTAACGTTTCAAACAATTCATAGTTTACGTTGTTTTCTGTCATCTTTTCCACCTTCTTTCAATCGGAGCAACAACACAATAGAAAAAGGATTAATGTTTAAGAGCTCTTTTGAAATTGCTAAGAAGCTCTTCTTCTTTCTCAAACGTCCGGACAATTCGCCCGCAAGTCTGACATCTCCAGACAATCACAAGCCCGTTTTCATTTCGAAAAACGTTAACGGGTTTGATTGTTTCATTGTGACAGCTTGAACAGGTTTTTACAAGGCCTTTCACATGGTCCATGTATCCGGCTGTGTATTTTTCATAAGCTTCATAGAAAGCCTGCTTTATTCTGTCTTTTCTTCTTTCTTCTTCAGTCCATGCATATTGTATTAATCCGCTTGCCATTTGTTGCGCCCCTATTACCTTACTGCAATATACTATATGCTATAGCTAGTATATATAACTATGCTATAAGCTATATCTTATAGCGTGGTAAGAATAAAAAGCGTTATCCGAAGCTACCACATGAAAAGAGAGAATTAAAAAAAAAAATAAGTTTTAATCGTTTTTTAGGACATATTCAGTATAAGCATTTCCAAGAACCCGGACCCGAACATCTGAATTTTTATCCAGAACAATAGGAAGCCCGTTAAAGACAGTTTCCGGGTAGTGCGCTATTTTATATTCTTTTGAATAAAAATCTATGAGTTCCTGGTATGCCTCGCTGTTCAGGATACAAAATTTAGGTAAATTCGGAGTAGTTGATGTATCCATCAATGCCCCTATATGTTTTTCAATTTCAAAGAAGATCGGAGGCTCTTTTATTAATCCTGCTGCCACAACTCAACACCTCAGTAAATTTCGACATTTGCGTTTTTGAAAAAGCCCTGTACATTTCCAGCCTTATTGTAAAACAGAACTTTCTCGTTTCTGATCTCGTATTTATCCCAGCTGCTACAAGTTGCTATTTCATTGCCGTCAATCTGAAACGATGCGAAGTGTATATTTTCAAAGATTTTCAGTTTCATTTCCATTGTAATCCACCTGTAATATACTATATGCTATAGCTAGTATATATAACTATGCTATGAGCTATATCTTATAGCAGCGTATTAACAAAACAGTTATCAGTAGACCTTGCCCATCCTAAGCTCGTTTAAGCCGTTTTTAGAGCGCCCCACATCCAAACATACCACGTAAAGAGAGAACGTTTAATAGTGGCGATGGTGTGAAGCCTGTTTTTATTGTGGAGGTTAATCCAGGTTAAGGAGCATAGAAGAGAAAGAACTTACCAACTTTGTAAATTAAGGTTGTCAGAATTCTGACAAGGTGAATTTAGACAGTTGAATTTAAGAAGTTAAAAATCTCTTCTGCCTGCAGGACTTCTTCACATTCTAAATAAGAAGAGAATAATAATAATAATAATAACCATATTGGTTAAGCCTATGTTTAATTAACCATGTCTATTTTTTGCAGTGGAAACACTAGAACCAAAAATTAACCCGAAATCCTGAATTTTTCACCAGGCAAATTGAACAAGATCAATTGCACAATCAGTATTAAAAATTAAAGTATTCGTGTTACTAAGTTTATATACTAGCCTGCTTTTTACCTTAATTTCCTGTGGAAACCTGAGTTAGCAGGAATGTATCAAAAATCAGAGAAATCATTGATATTTTTAGTTGACTTGTTAACTCGAAAAAATAAACGGCATCGGTTAAGCCTGCCTATGTGTTTTTGTTTAGTCGCGTTCCATAGACTATATGCACAGATTCAAGGGTTTTTGATATTTTCAGATAAAATATTTATTTTCGTCATCGGTTGAACCTGTTGAGCTGTCCTAATTGTGAAAGTTGCATGTAGAGATATGTATTCTCTTCGATACCCGTACACTCTAACAGCTTTTTTGTATGAGAAACATATAGGCATTATTTAGAGAGAATTATAAAACAGCTTCCTAAAAACTTCCTACTATTTCCCATTTAGGAAGCAATCAGGAAGTTCCAGGAATTCAGGAAGCGTTTAGGAAACATCTTAATATTTTGCTTCCTAAGTTCTTCCTATGACCACAGGAGAAAAGCAAAAAATAAATGTCTGGATACCTGGAAGCCTTTGGAAGCAAATAGGAAGCTATGGATATGAGAGCCCCACGAAGGCCACAATTGCAGCCTATGAGGCTTTGGTACTGCAGGAAGAGAAAGGAAGCAATCAGGAAGTTCTAGGAAGCTCTCAGGAAGAAGTTAGGAAGCTCCAGGAAGAAATTAGGAAGGGTCCGGACCTTGCGGAGTTCTCCCAGCTGTGCGCCAGATCAGAAGAACAGGAAAGGCATATATCTTTTTTGAAGGAAGCCCTGGATAAAGCAGGCCATAGAGAAGAGGACCTTAAGCAAATGCATAATAACTATTTCCTGCAGGTTCAAACACTCATCAATCAGAGAGCCATAAGCGCGCCTGCCAGATCCACCGGGAAGGAAGAAAGTAAACCTGCATCCCAGGAAGAAAAGCCGGATATTGAGCACGAGGTTAAGCCTGAAGTCAAGCAGGAAGGGAAAGCACAGATAGAAAAGGTTTGTAAGAACTGTTTGCAGCCGTTCTTAACTGAGAATCCAAAAAAAGAGAAATGAATTAATATAATTTTGCTTTGGCTTCGGCTAATGCGGTGAGGTCCGGAGCCTGCCCGGTTAAGCATACCATTACAACATTAGCCGCCTCTGTGAGGTAAGCTCTATAATCATCTACTAATGCCTTGTGTGTGCTGTCGAGCTCGTTGTAATTGGTGTTTGTGCCCAGCCTCTCGCCCCTGATAAACGAAACTGAGCTTTCACATGTTTGTTTATAGGTAAGTGGTGCTTGCTTCCCCTGCTGGTTAACTGCTTCCATGACTGCATTATACACAAGATCAGATCTTGCCTGGATATCCTGTGTGAATGGATCATAATTTCCCTCGGCAGCTGCAACCTCGTTTTCTTCCCCTGCTGCAAACGTTCCCTGTGTTGTTGTGCTTGAGTAGATCCCCCCTAAAACAAGGAGGGAAAAGACTGCAATTAAAGCTTTAAGTTTAGCTGCGCCTGTTATCGTTTCTATCATCATTCCACCTTCACAAACACTTTAACGAATTTATTTTTATTTCCGGCTCCGAGCCACACATCACCGCTAGATTGAACTTTCATAGGTTCGCCAGCCTGTTCTTTTACTCTGGATTTTCGGATTTCTGAAAAAATAGAATGAGGTAATAAACTGTAATGTTTGCAGGTTTCCGGGTCCGTGTCTACATCGGAAACAAAAACCCTGATCTCCCTTTCGTAATTTGTTTCGTTTACGTAAATTCTTCCTCTTGCATCTGTTTTTTTCTTAATATCAAGAAGTTTCCAGATTTTAGTATCTAAAGCGTAGTGCTCGCCTTTGTTTCCGTTTTCGTCGTCTTGCATGGCTATAAAAAGGTTTGACATATTTATATACTTAACTGAGTTTCCACAATCCATACAGCCGACTAAAGGGAGGCAAGCAGGCCCCGAGGGGCCGGCAACATGGAGCCCGAAGGGAGCCATAGATAAGGCCCGGTTATTATACCGGACCGTCTGGAATGAACTTATTATAGTTCGTGACAGTGGCGCTGACATTTAAGCCACCTCCGCGCCCTGCTCGCCTGGCTGAGGCACTAAACCACATGATTTCTGTGCTTTCATGGTTTCGATGAATTGTCCAACTGCTGCGCCTCTCGTCAAAACGTAATCATTACCGACAGCCTCGATTAAATGAGGGACATACTCTTTCTTTCCAATAAAAACAATCTCGTCAAAGCAGCACGCGCCGCACGCGTCGGTCATCAATTTGAGCGCATCCCTTTTATCTTGCAGGTCTTTAAGTGAATGTTTGCACTCTTTTGTTTCAAATTCCGAAGCTATTGTAAATTTAGAACCGTTGGCCAGTGGGTAGACTGCGATAACATCGGGTAACTGATCCTTTCCGTAATTGTTGTCTATCTTAACCGTTTCCGCGCCGTGCAGATAATGCTCGCCTGCGAGAAGCGCGTTCATAAAATAATGTTCGGTTGTCTGCCCTTTTATATAGCCGTCTTCACCTATCAGGGATTTTTTGTAGAAAATTACAGTATTAACGCCCGTGTATGGGTTTCTTACGGTTTCTTTTTCATATCCGTTAGGATAATCATTGATTTTCAGGTCCTTGTTATACCACGTTTTGCAGGTAATTTTAAGATCATGTTCAATCTGTGCAACTGCAGGATTAAGCACAATTTCACCACGCGCCGGGTCGGTTTCTTCTTCGTCGTCGCCTTCCATTTCTTGCCCATATAGAGTTTTATTCATCTCTTTGGCTAATGGTCCTTTGTTGAGGATCGCGGCTTTCTCGAAGTCGTCCAGGTCGTTGTAATAGGGTATTTTGTGGCCACCTATGATAATAAGCCCGTGCCCTTTACCTGGTGTTGTCAAGATAGAAACGTCCTGGTCAGTAAGCTTAAATTCGTCTTTGATAGGTCCTACGTTGTCGGGTCGCATGTTTCCGAGAAGCAGTATGTAAGCAGAGTTTGCTTTTAACATGTCGAGCATGTCCCGAGGGTAGCCTGCAAGGTCCTGAGATACAACTTTTGTGTATAATCCCCAGCTTCTCCCCTGCCGGAAGAACTTTTCAATACTGCCTTTCATAGTTTTGTTTTTAACCAGGTCTGCGCCTTCATCTAAAGTGAGCAGCGTTTTAACCTGTGGAGCCCCGGGCTTTGAGTGTGCAAGCTTTGTAAATACGACTGACATAATCATGAGGGTTAGCGCTTCTTGCACGTTGGGAACGCTTGTAAGTGCTGACAGGTCAGCCATAATATACGGGTTGCTTAGGTCAAGGACATTATTATTGACCAGGTAGCCTAACGGCCCGTTAACCGTCAACATTGCAGTATTGTTGTAAAGTGCTTCAATTGGCCCACTCATCTTTTTGTGCTTGTCGTCATTCAGCCAGGTTTCAAGTTTGTTTCTCAAGTCTGTGAAGTTTGGCCAGAAATACCCATCACTCCACCGGTTTACATTTTCCTGAATTATTACTCCTTTCTCATCAATTACATGGAATTCAGTGTATAGCTCACTAAGCGCCTGTGTGAGCCAGTTTTTCTGCTGGTCTGTGTACCCACTACCAATTAACAGCCCGATGCTCTCCAACAGCATTGTAAAATGAGCAAGATAGGCATCCTGATAACCCTCTTCTGATGTATCCATTGTTGAGGTATCAAAAAATACCTGGAATAGGTTAGGATTTTGCCCCTTAAACCCTATCTTCCAGAGCATCCCGTTCAGAACCTTACAAACCCTTAGATGGTCCGTCAGGCCATCCTTTTTTGGAACCAGGTGTATAACATGGTCACCGTCGAGAAATGCCCTGATATTGTCTTTCAGGAGGTCCACAGACTTTCCAGAACCACTAACCCCAAATTCTAAAGCATTTGCATTAGTGGTGTTTTTGTCGTCAAAATCGAAGTATACCGGGTTTCCTGTCCGGGTGTTCATCCCGAGCATGCGCCCTTTCATTGAAAGTGTAGGTTCAGGACTTCTTAACAGTGAAGTTTTTGCACAAAGCCCCACTGTGACCGATTTCTTAAACAGGTTCTCCCATATATACGGGTTTGGCTGCATTGACTTGAATGTTTCCGCCATTCCGTACTGTGGTATTTCATGCTGAATACTTTTAGAATCACATACCGTTTCAATGGATTTGATGGTCTTGTCAACTTCTTTCTTCGTGACTCCCTGAACAGCTACCAAAAGCACATGATGAAAAAGTTTAGTAGTTCCATGATAAAGCTGTTTTTGATACTCATATATTCCTTCTGCTGCCAGGTCGTTTATTACATCGTGTTGGTGCAGGAGCTTATCACTGTCTTCCTGGATAACATTTGATATTTTAATGTTTCTCCGTGCCGTTTCAAGTGCTGAATTTTCGCTTAGTGGGTCAAGAGGGTATATTATCTGGCATAGCTCTATACAGGTTTCTTTTTTTGTAGCTATATCAAAAACCTCATCCATGAAACGCTGGTCTAATTCTGTTGGGTAGTCCTGTCGGTCTCCGTATTTTGGGGATATCCGCCCGATAACCATACATTTAATGAAAGTGCCGTTTGTTTCAATCCAAAGCCCGTCTTTTGTGGGTTTAAATGACAGTGGAAGAGCCGCGTCTATTGTGTCCTTCAGCATTTTATCATGTTTGCGTTTCTCTTCTGCTTCTGCTTCGAATTTCTTATCTTGTTTGTTTTTTAATACTGAATTCACAACGCCGCTAGTTATTGGATTTTTGGCTAAATAATCAATAAATACCATTTTAAACCATCCCCTCTAAACTGTTCATGTTGCTCATTTGAGCGCAAATAATAGCATATTCTGTCGGATCAGTCACCGGTTTAACATTAATCCCGTGAATCTCAAGAGCGCCGCCATATCGTTCCCTAACTTCGTCTATTGCGTTGTTGCCTTCCTCGTCATTGGGGATGTAATCAAGCCCCAAAAAAATAACATGCATCCACCCAACACGGTTTTTAATTTCGTCAAAATATCTTTTTTTAGCACTGTAACCATTTCTAACAACTGCCGGTAAGTTCTTGTTTTGCAGCTTCTTTTCATAGACTGCGCCCAGGTTAACCAGGTGCTTACTCTGTGCTGTGGTTGTTTTATGTAAGCATTTGTAAGGGATCGTCTTATACAGCTTCTCCATACCGTCATAGTATGCACCCGGGTCGCTTGCGTCTGAAGGTGTGACTAGCCAGCACATCCCACGATTGCAGTAATTATTTTCGTATACCTTCATTTTCTTGAATTTAAAACGCCCTTCTGTGTCTACTCTTTCAAGGCCAGTCCATGCAATTCCTTTTTCAATTGTGTTCTTCGGATTGAATTTGTAAATTTCATTCTTTTTTACAAGATTTTTAACCTTAAACGCGCCTTTCGTTTCCGTTTCATATATTGCGTTTCCGGATCGAGCACATTTATACACAATTCCGACAATTGCGAACATCAAAAACAGGCAACTGATAACCAGAGGTGTATCATGTGGGTGTTTACTGAGCAGACTAAAAAGCCCCACGATTGCAGTACCCGAAAATAAAAAGATACCTATCTGTTTTTTCCCATACCTGGCTGTAACGGGTGTGTCAATTTTCATTAAAGAATTGGGTGTTTGATCAGTCATTATAAATACCTCGCAACTCTGATTGCTGCCGTTAGTGTTTTTGGTGAAAGGAGTTTCCAGAGAATCGGCCATGTAAAGAATAAAAATTCCATTGATACTACTGTACCGAAAAGTCCCAGGTAGACAAAAGAAACGCTATACCATGCCATTTCCTGAGAAGTCGTATAAGAGACAACAATACAACAAACCCAAATTATAGCGAACTGTGAAAGAATTAAAACAATTTGCTGAGTGGTTACAAGAATTGCAGCCCATCGGACTTTTTTAAATGCAAACCCGAGCCCGTACATAATCCACACATGAGCACCTATTATGATAGCCACAAGTCGGACAGCAAAGAACATAATAGACACGAACCAGAGCAAACCCATAACGATATACAGCCCTATACTGTCGCTTGAAAACGCCACCTGATCGAGCACAGAAAGCATTTGCCCCTCTACCAGAAAGTTATTAATTTTGATTGCTCCGAAATACAGCCCGGGTCCTAACAGGAGCCAGCCACATGTATTAATAAAATATTTCGCCATATCGGAAGCAGCAACATAACCATAAGTGCCAGTAAAATCTTCTAACATTTTTGCTGAATCGTCAGGGTTAACGCTTTGATAGATCAGGAATAACGCCAGGATACCAGCAAAAAGCAGAATAGCATAAATATAAATGTCTCTCATTGTGTCTATTCTCGCCATCATAGCCGGGTCCTTTGTTGGGTCTATAGTGTGAGCAGTCACCGCAAAAATTAGAACCTCCGAGCCGTCATGTGTGCTGTTAACAGTACCCAACTGTAGACCACCAACGCCCGCAAAAACATTATTCACATTATTGATTACTGTATTTTCTAGCCCGTCCTGGATCATCTGAGCGCCTGCGGATATAGCCGGTTTTTCAGCTGTTGACCTCGTAACACTAACCCCCGGTTCAGGTGTTAGCGTTATGGTTTCATTGACACTGTCTATTTTTACATTTGCATCCGTAAGACTGCCCACCGTCACAGGAGCCGGGATAATTGTTAATTTGTCACCGGGTGCAGCCGCCGCCATCCCCGGAGCCAGTAGTATTAAAAAAATAAAAATCAATGGTGTGAGTTTCACAAAAAAAAACCCCTTTACCATTCCGAGATCAACCTGATAAAAGAGGAACCGACTTTTAGAGCCAGTACAATTATGATTATTGAGAAAAATGATTTTCTTGTTCTCAATTCATTTTCTACAGAATCCCAGCCACCCGCATAATATTTTATAGCCAGTAACCCGAGTGCGAGGACTGCCACATAAGGAACCAGCGCGTAAACCGTGTCTAGTATCCATTGAAGTTTTTCAATGTATGGTAATTCTGTAAGGTTCTGCATGCCCCGGGTTGCATCGGGTGTTAGAGATACGCTGTTGTTAGTTGCTGCAAGTGCGGTCCTAGTCATTCCGGCAAGTGTAGCACCCGCCGCCATTACCTTAGTTTTTATTGACATCATAAAGATACTAAACACTCTTTGTATATTAACCTTGTTGAGTATATAAAGATAGCAAGTAAATAATACAAAAAAAAATTAAGTAATTATAGTTTTCATTATCTTGTATCCTGCATACATAGCCAGCGCCAAGTAAATGATAAATTTTAAAATGATCATCGTGCGGCTTTCCTCTTTGTTTTCGTGGTAAATTATATCAATGTCTTCAATTTCAAAAGTTTCATATGGTGTATAATATTTTATGTGGAGTTGCGTCTGGTCAAATTTACCGACTAAAATAAGATCGTTCCCCATGTGAGGTATATCGCCCGCCCACACATCACACCTTGAATAAGCTGTATACTGCAAGCCAGTTTCATCTGTAGCACGTTCGCCTATCATAAACGTGCGGGTTGTCGTGTTTTTTTCATATGTGTATTCTATTCTTTGCGTCGTGTCTGTGTGCCCGGTTGTAACCTTCGCAAATGGGTTTGCAGTGTCACTGAATACATTTACATATGCTTTTGTTATGTGCTCTTTAGGGAGGATCTCCGGAGCCGGGCAAGAGTCCCGGAATACTGCAGTAGATGTTTTAATCTTACTCTTGCGTTTTGCCCCGGTCACCGGGTCAGTTTTCACCGTGTACCAATGTGATTTTACAGTCAGGACCGCGTAAGCTGTGCCGTCTTCTATGCGTTTTTCTTCTATTTTTTCAATTCGTTTTATTCGACCAACCCAACCGATTAAGTCAGGGCTTTGAATTATTTTATATTTCATCAGGATTGCATTTTCGTCTGGGATATACGGGATACCATCAATGTATATCACATCAGAGAATCCTACAATTTTCATACCTCCATAGATCAGTCCTTTTGTACGTTCTTCAATTTCAATGTCGATATCGTCCGCTGTCTGTTCGTTTCTTCCAGAGTTCGTAAATTTCAGATCTAAAATGTCAAAGATTGAATCAAATACAGCCTCACTCTGTTCCTGCGTAGGCGTCTTCCCATTCTTAACGTCCTCAATCCCATCCAAGACCTCAACAGGAACCCCGGAAGTCTCGAATTCTTCATCTCCAATGATGTCATTATCGTGAATGTAAATATTTTCTCCGAGCCCTAAACCAGCAGCATCGAGAAGCACCGCCTCAAGACCGCAGTTAATGATTTTGTTATATGCGATCTCAATATTATTAGTATGAATAATAGCCGATTTCCCAGGATCTCCACCACCATAAGAATGCCCCTGGTCCCCCACCTGAACTGCATTCTCCCCGTGAAGATAAGCTCCGTTGGATTTACTCCCGGAATATGAAAACAACGTGTTATAAACGGCTTTTGAATACTCGCAATTATCAAACCGTGTGCAGTCGGCAGTAATACCCGCAATTTCATTGTTTTTCATAATCCCATTGCGGACAAGTACAAAATAGATACTGTCGTGCTGGCAGTTACTCATTTCGCAGGAATCCACAAT
>Ga0265294_10001078_pt1 | contig 36974 bp, 38 predicted proteins | sample MunlanPumphouse3_FD_192504 | JGI IMG/M metagenome (GOLD analysis project Ga0265294, IMG submission 192504) | Groundwater microbial communities from a municipal landfill in Southern Ontario, Canada - Pumphouse #3 | ecosystem: Environmental > Aquatic > Deep subsurface > Groundwater | place...
TTCAAGAGCTTTTAATAAACCTGGTCTATTATCTTTTGTACCACTTAGTTCATCTTCATAAATTCTTTCACAACCAGCTTTTTCTAGTGCATCTTTTTGTAAAAAAAGATTTTGATCTGTTGTTGAAACTCTAGCATATCCTATTAGCATCATAATGTCCTAATGAAAATTCTTACAAAGATTTTCAATTACTAGATTATATTCATCATCTGTTAGTTTTGCAATTTTTTCTTTGATTCTAATTTTTGATAAAGTTCTTATTTGATTTATTAAAATATCTGAATCTTGTTTTAAATCTTCTCTTGAAGATATTCTCATTCTATATGGTTGCATATCATCTATTAAATCAGTTGATAAAGGAAGTAAAATAACAGTATCTAAAATAGAATTTTCATCATTTCCTGAAATAATTACAGCTGGTCTGATTTTACCAACTTCATCACCTTTTTTGGGATAAAGATTTACTATTACAATATCACCTCTATTTAATTCCATCATCAACTCCAAGTTCTGCAAATTCTAAATCTTGATGTAGTTTTAATTTATTTAATTTTACTAATTTTTCTTCTCTATCAATTTTTTCAATTAAAGGTCTAATTTGTTTTTCATATTTTGAAGAGATAAAATATCCCAATGTTGTATGTTTTCTTCTATCAATAATTTCAGCTATATCCATAGCTTTTATTAATGATGGTTTATTTTGAATATCTGTAACACCATAAGTTGTCATATTATATCCTTTTTATATTTTTAATCTATAAGAATTATATCTAATAATATAAAATATATCAAATATTATATAATGTTTATTTGCTAAACTATTCTCAAAACTCATTATAATTGTACTAAATTAAGAATTAGTTTTGAGAATAGTTTTTGAGAATTTAAAAGTATGATTTTATGGAAATTAGAAATTTACTTTTCTTCATTCTTAAAAACCACCATTTGTGAGAAAGGATTTTTATATTAAGAGTTAAATGTTAAATTTTTTTTAAGTTGAAGAATAATTAAAATTGTTAGTAAAAAGAATCATTAAGTAAGTCAGATTTATTTTAAAAGTTAAATTACATTAGATTAAGCCATATTTAAGAACCGTGGCGCATTTTGTACCTTTATGTAAATATAGCCATTATAATATTTTTTCAATTTATTTTTGTATATTTTTTTAGAGTAGGAAATTATAGGTAGAGTAGGTTGTAAATATATACCCAGTTGATACTGGGTATATATTCTAATCGTCAGTTTCGTTTTCGTTGTTGTTTTTGCTTCTAGCTACTAGATGTATTGGAACACCTTCGAAGTCTAGATTTTCTCTTAGTGTATTTATAAGGTATCTTTTATAGCTAAAGTGAAGAAGACTTGGTCTATTCATAATTAGAGCTATTGTTGGTGGTTGAGTTTTGTATTGTGTTGAGTAATAAATCCTCAATAGTCTTCCATTTGGACTAGGAAGGGCATGTTTCATCACAGCATCGTTTACTATTTTGTTTAGTTTTGATGTTGGTATTCTTTGTGAGAAATTATCAAATACTTGTACAATTTTATCTTTTAGTTTATCTATGCTTCTTTTTGTTTTGGCTGAAACTGCAATAATTGGTGCATAGTGTAAGAATTTGAATCTTCTTCTTACTTCCGCTACTGTTTTTTCATAAGTATCCATATTTTCGTCCCATTTGTTTAGAACTACTATAACACCTAGTGCAAATTTATCCACAAGCCCAGCAATTTTTTCATCCAAATCCGCCAAAGGTGCACTCGCATCAAGAATCAAAATCGCCATATTTGCATTTTCTAGCATTTCGTTTGTTCTCATCAATGCAAACTTTTCTATACCTTCTATCTTGCCTCTTCTTCTAAGTCCAGCAGTATCAACAAAAGTGATTTTTTTGTCTTGGTATGTTACGGTTTCATCTACAGGGTCTATTGTAGTTCCAGCAACGCTACTTACGACTGATCTTTCATATCCAACAAGTGCATTTAATATAGAGCTTTTACCTACATTTGGTCTTCCAATGATTGCAACTTTTACTTCACTCTCAATAACTTCTTCTTTTGGTGCAGCTTCATCATCTTCTTCTAAAAAATCCTCCAAAGATAAATCATCATCTTCTTCGTATTCAATTTCATCATTATCTTCAGTAGATTTTACGCTACCTTCATCAAGCTCTGGTAGCTGAGTCTCAAGCCATTCAAGAAGTTTTCTTGTACCTCTGTTGTGTGATACAGAAATTGGGAATACTTTATGACTTGGAATCCCAAATTCGTAAAATTCCCAAACTTTTTCCATCTCTTTATCGTTATCAATTTTATTGATTACAAGTGCCAAAGTAATGCCAAGTTTTTGTAACTCATAGAATAATTCTTTATCTTTTTCATCTGGTAGTCTTTTGCCATCTACCATAAATAGGATAATATCAGCCATTTTTGCAGTTTCAACTGACATTCTTTTTACATTTGCAAATATTGCATCATTTGTTTCATCTATCCCACCAGTATCAAGTAACAATGCTGGTTTGTCAAAAATTGTTATCTCATTCTTTCTAATATCTCTTGTCGTTCCACTTATATCGCTTACAATAGCTACTCTTTTTTTGAGAATTCTATTGAATAATGAGCTTTTACCTACATTTGGCTGCCCAATAAGTGCTATTTTTTTTAGTTCCATTCTTACCTCTAATCTTTATATGGCAATATTATACCACAAAATAGATAAGAAGATGATTTTCAGTCTAATAAGCTATAATTGCATAAACGAAAAGGATATTTTTGGAAGCAGAGGTCAAGAAAGGTATATATTATATGCTTTTTGCATCATTTTTATTTGCTTTTATGGGAGCATTTGCAAAAGAATTAAGCAATTCTATGAGTTCTGTAGAGGTTGTGTTTTTTAGAAATTTGTTTGGAGTGCTTGTAATTGGCTATATACTTTATAAATCACCTATTATCTTGAGTGGCGGGAAGCCTTTTTTGCTTTTTTTTAGGGGATTTATTGGTTTTTGTGCATTGTTGATGTTTTTTTATAATATTGCAAATATTTCTTTGGCTGAAGCTATGACATTTTCCAAAACTTCTCCTATTTTTACAGCAATATTGGCTTATTTTTTACTAAAAGAAAAGTTAAATATTTATGCTTGGTGTGGTGTTTTTGTGGGTTTTATTGGGATTATGTTTATTACAGGATTTGACCCATCAACACTAAGCAAAACAGATTGGTTGGGGATTTTGAGTGGAATCGGAGCTGCTATGGCATATACTAGCATAAGAGAACTCAAAAATTATTACGATACAAAAGCAATTGTTTTTTCATTTATGGCTGTTGGTACTGTTGGACCTTTGATTTTGATGATTTTAGGTAATTTTTATACTACTTCTTTATTTGATTTTGCTATTGCTCCTTTTGTAATGCCTAGCGGAGTTGATTGGCTTTATATCGGACTTTTGGGAGTTTTTTCTACATTTGCACAGGTTTTCATGACCAAAGCATATTCATCCACAAAGGCTGGAATTATAGGTACAATTAGTTATACCAATATAATTTTTTCTATCATATTAGGGATGTTTTTGGGGGATAGTTTTCCCTCTTTTATGGTAAGTTTTGGTATAGTATTGATTATTGTGAGTGGAGTATTGGTTGCTACGAACAGTTCTATTAAGTCGTAGGTTGTAGATTGGGAACGCCGACTTTCTCAAAGAGAGTGCTTTGCACAAAAGTCGGTTTTAATTTGTTTAAAATGGAGTGATAAATAAAAATGGAAAAACTTATAATTATAGCTGGTCCTTGTGTGATAGAGAGTAGGGAGAATATTTTTAAGATAGCAGAAGGTTTACGAAAGTTAAGCCAAGATGAGAGGGTTGATTTTTATTTCAAGGCTAGTTTTGATAAGGCTAATCGGACTAGCATTGATAGTTTTCGTGGTCCTGGGCTTGAAGAGGGGATGAAGATACTCTCTGAAGTCAAAAAAGAGTTTGGGTATAGAATCGTAACTGATGTACATGAGTCTTATCAAGTTGAAAGTGTGGCAAAGGTAGCTGATGTAGTACAAATTCCTGCGTTTTTATGCAGACAAACTGATTTGCTAGTAGCTGCTGGTAAAACTAATGCAAAAGTAAATATCAAAAAAGGTCAATTTCTAGCAGCTGCTAGTATGAAACACCCTGTGGCAAAAGTACTTCAAACAAGAGGCGAAAAAACTGTTAATTATGAAAACAGCAAGAAAAATGGTGTTTGGCTATGTGAAAGAGGAAATACTTTTGGATATGGTGCATTGGTGGTAGATATGAAAAACTTAATTGCCATGAGAGAGTATGCCCCAGTATTATTTGATGCTACCCATTCAGCTCAAGTACCAAGTACGGGTGAGACAACTGGTGGAAATAGTGCTATAGTTCCTTCATTGGCTCGTGCAGCTGCAGCTGTCGGTGTAGATGGGTTCTTCTTTGAGACACATTTTGACCCAAGTTGTGCTTTGAGTGATGGACCAAATATGCTCACACTTGAAGATTTATACAAAACAATAGAGCAAATTTTTGCTATTAAAACAGTATTAAACATTTGATAATCAAATATAAGATATAATACATACATAAAATTTTGGAGATACATTATGAACATAATTGAAGGAAAACTTAGACTTGAAGGTAACGAAAAAGTTGCTATTATCAATGGTAGATTTAATCATATCATTACAGATAGATTGGTAGAGGGTGCAAAAGATGCTTTTATCAGACATGGTGGAGATGAAAAAAATCTTGATTTGATACTAGTTCCTGGGGCATTTGAAATACCTATGGCACTTAAAAAAGCTTTACAATCAGGCAAATATGACGCAGTTTGTTGTCTTGGTGCTGTGATAAGAGGAAGTACGCCACATTTTGATTATGTTGCTGCTGAGGCTACAAAAGGAATCGCTGGTGTTGCATTGGAATTTGGTAAACCTGTATCAAATGGTGTTCTTACAACTGATACGATAGAACAAGCAATAGAGCGAGCTGGAAGCAAAGCTGGAAACAAAGGTGCTGAAGCTATGGTAGTAATCATAGAGATGTTGAGTCTTTATAAAGAGATGAAATAATGGCTACTAGAACACAAGCAAGAGAGTCTATTGTTGGGCTTTTGTACGCTTATGACTTGGGAAATGTAGGGATTGCTAAATTTAGTGATGAGATACTAGAAGACAAAAAAATTAGAAATAAACAAAAAGATTTTGCAGAAGCACTTTTCAAAGGCGTTGTTGCAAATTTAAAAGAAATAGATGATGAACTTGTGGCTCACCTAAACAAAAAAGGTCTTGAGACTGTAGGATATGTGGAAAAAGCAATTTTAAGACTTGCTGTTTATGAGATACTTTATAGTGACCTTGATAAACCTGTAATCATCAACGAAGCAGTAGAAATAGCCAAAAAACTAGGTAGTGACAATGCACCAAAGCTTATAAATGGTGTTTTGGATAGTATCAATAAAAAGAGCTAGTATGAAACTTTGTGTTGCTCTTGATTTGGATAGAAAAGAAGAAAATTTAAAGATTATTCACAAAATCAAAGATTGTGATTTATGGCTCAAGGTTGGCTTGAGATCATATATCAGAGATGGTCAAGATTTTTTGGATGAGATAAAACAAATAAGTCCTAATCTCAAAATTTTCCTTGATTTGAAGCTATATGATATACCTAATACTACAGCTGACGCTGCTATGGAAATAGCAAATCTTGGTGTGGATATGTTTAATATTCATGCAAGTGCTGGAAAAGAAGCTATGAGTGAAGTGATGAAAAGAATAAAAACTTTATCAAATCCTCCAAAAGTACTAGCGGTAACTGCACTTACTAGTTTTGATGAAGCTGGTTTTAGAGATGTATATAATAATGATTTAAACCAAACAGCTATCAAATTTGCAAAAGATGCGTATTTATGTGGACTAGACGGGGTTGTAAGCTCTGTTTATGAAAGCAAAGCAATCAAAGCAAATACAAGTGGTGACTTTATTACTCTAACCCCAGGTATTAGACCTTTTAGCGAAGAGAGTGGTGACCAAAAAAGAGTTGCTGATATCGCAATGGCGAAAGAAAATCTTGTAGATTTCATAGTAGTAGGACGCCCTATATACAAAAGCGATGACCCTCTTGGAGTAGTGCAAAGAATTTTAGAGAAATTGTAAAATTCCTCTAAAATTTAAGTATTTATTTAGCTTAGGGGTAGTATAATACCACTCCTTAAACAAGATGGACAGATGGGTGAGTTGGCTGAAACCACCTCCCTGCTAAGGAGACGTACTGGCAACGGTACCGAGAGTTCGAATCTCTCTCTGTCCGCCACCTAACAAAAACAATCACAAACCATATTTTATCAATATTTTCACTTTTAAAAGTAAGCCAGATAAATACTACGATACTTTTCTTTTGACTAAAAGTACTTATATTAAACTAATCTTAAATTTTCTCAGTTATAACTAATAATAAAATAGGCATAATTGGGTATCAAAAATAAAAGGTAGATTTTATTTTATGGAAACTCTCAAAGATGTTGAAAATTTTATTGAACTCACAAAACAACGAATAGCTTTGTTTGAAAATAAGCTACAAGAACATATTAATGGTGTTTCTAGAATGTCTGCTATGGCAAAGGTTTCTAGTGAAACGAAGCTTGAAGAAATGCAAAATATACTACAAATTTATGAATCCAAAAGAGATGAATTACTTAAAATTGATGCACTAGAGCTAGAAAAGCTAGAAAATGAAGCAAGAATTAGAGAACTTAAGCTTTATGCACTCAATCAAAAAAAGCGAATAAAATCTAATATTGAAATATCAGAAGAAGTAAGAAGAGAGATTCTAAAAACACTAGATGAGTTACCTGAGAATGTGATTTTTAGGGATGAAGAGCTTATAGATTTGGCTGAAAAGTCACTACATTTGAATCTGAGAGAAGTTGATGAACATCTTATTACTATCAAACAAATTAGAGTTGATTTTGATGAATTGTTCTCTAATTTGGAGTTAGGATCAATAAAAGATATTAAATTTTTAAATAACCAAATTTTGGTTTTGACCTTGCAATTTCGTACATTAGTAGAAAATATAAAAGAAAATTTTGAGAATAATACAGAAAAAAAGTTCACAGGACTACCAAAATATGAAGATTGGTGGATTGAGGAAATGTGGTCAAGTCATTTGGCTTATTTTTCACTTTTTAAATGGAAGAAGATTATTAAAAGACTTTGTACTACGACATTACAAAAAAAATCTTGGAATATAATCTTTGCAAATTGGGTTGCTATCAAAGAAGTACTTAATAGATATGGAAGTGATGCCTATGAATATCATTTTGCATTTGATAGCTTGATATCAAAATATGTTGATTTAAATGAAGAAGTTTTAGATAAGAATTTAGTAAATGTAGAGAAGTTTATGACCGCAGAGACTAAAAAAGAAGATTTTTCAATAAAATATTCCAAACATCATAGAATTACATCTTATTTGTTTTATAAATTAGAAAGACAAAAGGATAAAAGTTGAAAACTATTATAGCTTTAAATAGTCTTATCACTGAGCATGAAGCCTTGGTAAAAATGTTTAAAAGACAAATACAAGAGCATGAATCTGGTGTCAATAGATTATCTAGGGTTATAAAAGCATCAACTGAGACAAATCTAATTGACAGTAGTGAAAAGCTTGAACAATATCGTATTATGATTAAAGATGCGATGACTTATATTCCACAAAACAAAGAATATTTGGAAGAGTTGGAGCATGCTATTAAGAGACAACAATCTTTCAATCTTAAAAAACTGAGATTAAAAAAATTTGATGAGATTCAAATTCCAAGTGATAAAAGATTGGAAGCTATGAAGATTTTTGATGAATTTGATTTGAGTGAAGTAGTAAGCGAAAATGAAGCTTTTGATATTTATATAAAGACACATAATATTTCTGAAGAAGATATTGAAGAAATAAAAAGTAAATTTTTTGAAATCCATAGTGAGTTTAAGTCATCATTAAAAAATATCAAAGAAGAAGATATTGCAGATATGGGGGCATTAAACTATAAAATAGTTTTTTTGGTATTAGATTTGTATAGATTGGTCACTAAAATAAAAGATATGATGACTCCAAAAGTAGAGCGTATTTCTATTCCTACTCACAGTGAGGAGCAATCAAATATACAAGAAACTCCAATAGAGATAACTCCAAAAAAAGAAGAACAGCCTCAGACAACTTTCAAGGGATTCCCAAAATATGATGATTGGTGGATAGATGAGCTATGGAAAAATCCAGAAGCATACTTGGCACTATATAAATGGAAACTTATTGTAAGTCATAGTTGCCTCACACTTGAGCAAAAGAACAAATGGAGAGATGTTTTCCAAAATTGGATGTTTATCAAAGTATTATTAAATACCAAAAAAGACAGAGCTTTTGCATATATGTATGCTTTTGATTCTTTGATAAGAAAATATGGAGATATGGAAGAGGAGCTTGAGGATATTAATATTGAGGCTTTGGAAAATATTATCCATAAAATAATCTTTAAAGAAAATATGGTCGGAGTCCAAAAAGACCACAACCTAGTGACTTCATATTTGAGATTTAAAAAAGGCAAATTGGAGAATAAGTAGTTATCTAGTTATTTGCCAATGGTTTCAAACTCTTAGCTGTAAAAAGTTTTAAATTCTCATTTTTCAGAGCTTTTATCTCACTTGAATATCCATTTTTTGCAAAAAATACTACAATATCAGCTATTAAGCCTATTTGCTCACAATCTTGCATAAGTTTGTTTAGTTCGCTTTTTTTGACTTTTGTGTCTGTGTATTTGCAATTTCCTACTATGATTTTGCCTGATGTTGTTTTGGCTACTAGGGCTATTTCTGTTTTTTCATCCCAGTATTTGCCTACTTGTTTGATAGGGTCTGTTGATGCAAATGAATCTTTTAGGTATGCTAGTGCCAACTCTTCAAAAATAAAATCGCTAAAATCAGCTTCACGACTAGCAAATTTGGTATAAAACTCTTCAAAATTCCCTTCTTTTATCCCTTTGTAAATAGGGGATACAAATGCAAACCAAAATCTCATAAAGGGAGTTGTGAAAAGTAGTTTTTTGGCTACTTTGCTATCGCTTCTTTTGTTTGCTATGAAGTGTTGAGATGATTCTATTTCTATAATCTCTTTTTCGCATAAATTATCTATACATTTCATCCCTTCTTCAAAGCTCACATGAGCTCTTTTGAAGGCATTTGTGGTTTTTCTATCCCCGAGTGCTATTCCTGTAAGTACGGCATGATCTACGCTATATCCACCTGTTAGATAGCTTATTTCACCTCTTAGGTAATCATAGTCGCTTAGAATATGTTTTTCTATAAGCTCAAGTAAGGGCTTGGTTGTGTCTATTTGGGTATCAAATCCACCAAAAACAGTAAAATATTTTATGGCTGTTGGCATATCTGTAAGGTTGTTTTGTTTGCAAAAAATGCTGAATTGTTCTTTTATTGATTTATCTAGAGTTATGATGGTATTTCCTTAATTATTATATTTTTGCAAAAAACTATTTATAGAATTTGCAAACATCTGAGCGTCTTTTTGACCAAAAGGTGCTGGACCTTTTGTCATCTCACCGCTGTCTCTTATACTTTGCATAAGATTTCTTATAGCAAGGTATTGTTTGATATTGTCTTTTGTGTACATATCACCTCTATGGTCTATAGCATGGGCTTCTAGGTCTATAGCTCTGGAAGCTAGAGGAATATCAGCCGTTATGACCAAATCATCTTTGGATAACATATCTACTATCTTATCATCCGCTTCATCAGCTTTTGTATCCACTATCAAATAGCTTATACTTTCAGATTCTCCAATAGTTATTCTTTTGTTTGATATGACATAGGTTTTTATTTGTTGCTTGTTTATAGCCCTCAAAACTATTGGTTTTAGCAAGTTTGGAAAAGCATCACCATCTATAAAAATTGTCATTATCTATTGTTTCTCAATCTTTTCATAACACGAATTGTACTATAATATGAGCGATTTTACAAGGAGATTTTATTGCAAACTGATTTAATACAGATATTAGAACAAAAAACAGATATTTCAAAAGAACATATTATAAATATTTTGAGATTTTTAGATGAAGGGTGTACTATACCATTTATTGCACGGTATAGAAAAGATTTCACGGGCAATGCAAGTGATGAGGATTTGAGAAAGTTTGAGGAGATTTATGAGTATTCTTTGAAACTTTTGGCAAGAAAAGAGGAGATGGTCTCTATATTGAAAGAGAGAAATTTCCTAGATGAAAAGATAGCAAAAACTATAAATGAGGCTACAACTTTACAAAATCTAGAAGATATTTATGCTCCATTTCGTGAGAAAAAATCCTCAAGAACATCAAATGCCATAGAAAATGGACTTGAGCCATTGGCAAATATTATTCAGTCAATGAAATATACTTCTTCTGAAATTGAGCAAAAAGCAAAACAGTTTTTGAATCAAAATATTACGACTGTAGAAGATGCTATAAGTGGTGCTAGTGATATTATAGCTCAAAGATATGCTGATGATTTCAAGACAAAAGAGGCTATCAGGAATATTATATCAAACCACGGTATTTTGGAAACCAAAAAAACAAAAACCTTTGAAGAAAATGGACTTTATAAAATATATGCGGATATAAATGAAAAGGTAAAATATATCAAATCTTATAGATTTTTGGCTATAAGTAGAGCTGTGGAAGAAAAACAACTTACGCTAAAACTAGAAATTGATGAAAATCATATCTTAGAAAATATCAAAAAATACAAAATTCCATCAAATGCAGCAAGTTCAAAAGAAATAGTTTTTGAAGCTTACAAAGATGGACTCAAAAGGCTTTTGTTGCCATCTTTGAAAAGAGAAGCATTATCACACATAAAAGAAAAAGCATCCACAGAGGCTATCCATCTTTTTGGCAAAAACCTCAAAGAACTTTTGCTTTCACCTCCTTTGGTCAATCAAGTGATTTTGGGAATGGATCCTGGGTTTGTGAGTGGATGTAAGCTAGCTGTTATTGATGAAAATGGTGAGTTTTTGCAAAGTGGGGTGATATATCCTACTAAGCCAAGAGAGGATTTCCAAGGCTCATCCAAAATTCTCCTTGATATGATAAAAAAATACAAAATAAGCTCTATAGCAATAGGAAATGGTACGGCATCACAAGAAACTGCTTCTTTTGTCTCAAAGCTTATAGAACAAAATAATCTTGATGTAAAATATGCAGTAGTGAGTGAAACAGGGGCTAGTGTATATTCCGCTTCAAAAATAGCAAGTGAGGAATACCCAGACCTTGATGTGACTATAAGAGGTGCTATTTCTATAGCTTCAAGACTGCTTGACCCGATGGCTGCACTTGTGAAGATTGACCCAAAATCTCTAGGAATTGGTCAGTATCAGCACGATGTAAACCAAAAAGAGCTATCACAAAAGCTTGAAAATGTCACAATAGACTTGGTAAATAAAGTAGGAGTTGATATAAATTCAGCTTCATACAAACTTCTTTCTTTTGTATCAGGTATTAGCGAAACTTTGGCAAAAAATATCATCAAACACAAAAGCACTATCAAAAAATTCAAAACCAAAAAAGAGCTTTTGGATGTGAAGGGAATAGGGCAAAAAGCTTATGAGCAAAGTGTGGGATTTTTGAGGATAAAAGATGGCAATTCTTTGCTAGATAATACAGGAATCCATCCACAAAACTATGATATTGTAAATGCTTTACAAAAAAAATATAATATTTTAGAACTCCAAGATGAACAAATAGAATCAATATCTAAAGAATTATCTTGTCCACCTTTGCTTTTGAAAGATATTATTAGTGAGCTTAAAAAACCAGGTCTTGATATAAGAAGTGAGCTAAATGAAGTGGAGTTTTCAAAAGATATTACGAAAATAGAAGATTTGAAAGAGGGCTTTGTACTTAGTGGTGTAGTGAGAAATATCACAGATTTTGGAGCTTTTGTGGATATAGGACTCAAAAATGACGCACTTTTGCATATCTCACAAATCAGCAACCAAAGAATATCTCACCCTATGGATGTACTAAGTATCAATCAACAGCTGAAAAATCTAAAAGTAATAAGTGTTGATTTGGACAAACAAAGAGTTGGGGTGAGCTTAAGATAAATAATCTCAAGTTACTTATATTGGCAAGATATAAATCTTTGCCAATATAATATGATACTCAATTAGGAGAGTATGGATTTGGTGGAAGGAATTGTGGTTTGAGGTTATCTCTTCTTGATGCACTTCCTGGAGGATAATTTGATGCTAAATATGTCAAAATATTCTCTTCAGTTTGTTTGTCAAATTCCCAAAGTCCTTGAGTTTTTTGCATCCATCTAATCATTGAAAGCCATGTATCACGATCACCTTTTTGGTGAATTATAAATGCAGCACTATGGCAGACTGTACAATTAGATTTCACTTCTTCAAATCCACTGGATAAGATAAGACCAGTTTCTTTATCTATTTCAGCACAATTCGCAAAAGTAGCAAGTAATAATATACTTATTGGTATTTTTATGTTATTTAGGAATCTCATTTATGACTCCTTATACCACTTGAACAGCGATTCTGTGGCAAGCGTTATTTAAGTAACCTCTTGGATTCCATCCTGGAAGAATCACTGGCTGAGATATTCCATTTGAATCAGTTGCTTTTGCCCATACTTCATAATACCCTTTTTGAGGAAATTTCACATCAGCATGCCAAGTTTGCCAAGCTAGTCTATTGACTGGTTTATTGATTTTTGCTTTATGCCAAGTGGCACCAAAGTCTATTGAAACTTCCATTGATTTAACTGCAAAATCACCAGCCCAAGCTTTGCCTCTAAGTGAAAGTTTGTTATCAAGACTATGTTCTATACCTGATACTGGGTATGTTACTATAGATTTTACTGGCATAGATTCTATTACGCACATATTTTCATTTGGTACTTTAGAACCAGCTGCTACAGGGCTACAAGGAACTCTGTAAGATTGACCAGTCATTTTTTCTCCATCATGTTCTTTGTTTCTTATCACAATTTGTCTGAGCCATTTACCACTCACCGAAGCTGGCCATCCACCAACTACAAGTCTCAGAGGGAAACCATTTTGATAAGGTATATCTTCACCTTCATAAGACCATGCAATAAGTGCTTCATCTTCAAGAGCTTTTTCTATAGTACATCCTCTACTGATAACTACTTTGGTAGGGTCACCACTTAAGTGAACATCAGCCCCATAATATCCTATGTAAACAGCATCTTTTTTGATGCCGCAAGATTTTAATACATCTTTTAATCTTACTCCTGTCCATCTTCCACACGCTACAGCACCTTGTCCCCATTGGTTACCTTTTGCAGGAGGATTGAACTCAGCTCTACCATTACCACCACACTCTAGTGTGAGAGCATAAGTGTGATGTTTGAATTTAGATTTTAGTTCATCTATTGTAAATTTTGTTGGATTTTCACAGCTTTCACCACTGATTTCTAAGGTCCAAGTTTGTGTATCTATTGATTCAGGTGCAGGTGGAGTTCCATTATTTCTGATAAAAAATTTATTAGCTGGTGTGAATTCATCATCAAGTAAATGTAATGGTGCTTCAGCATTGATTGGTTTATCATTAAGATAAATCAGACCATCTTTTCCAACTACTTTAAAAGGTTCTGTAGTATTTGCAAGTGCAGCAGGGATAAGACCACCTGGCATATTGTTTGCAAATGGAATATTAGAGCCTACTATTGCCATCATAGCCATTAAACCGCTTTTATGTAGAAAACCTCTTCTGTTTTCATCTGTAACCCTTCCAAATATATCCAAGTCAGCTTTTAGAGGGTCTTTATCATATGCCTCAAAAAGTCCAATTTCTTCTGTTCTTTTTGCCATTTTATCTCCTTGTGTATTAAAAATTACAACAAGACTATTATAACTATATTTAATACTAAAAGTCAATAGTATTATAAGATAAATTTATTTATGATTAACATAAAATTATCTAATAATAATCTAAAGTTACATTTTTATGACATTAAAAAATATTTTACATGTATATTAAAAATAAGTAAAAAAAAGTATAATTGTGTAATATTAAATTTTTTGTATATTTGGAGTAAAAATGGCATCAATTTTATGGTTTAGAAGAGATTTGAGGGTAGAAGATAATCCACTTTTGAGTGAATTTTTACATGATGAAGTTTTGCCTATATTTATTTTTGACAAAGATATATTGGATAGCTTGGATAAAGATGATAAAAGGGTAAATTTTATTTTTGATAGCGTGTGTAGTCTCAAAATAAAACTTCATTCTATTGGACTTGATTTGGCTATATTTTATGGAAAGCCATTAGAAGTATTTGAGTATATTTCACAACACACTACAATAGATGAGATATTGGCATGTGTGGATAATGACTCTTATGCAAAAACCAGAGATGATAAAATAAGACAAAAGTATCAATTCAATTCTTTTGAAGATGCCTTTTTGTTTCCTAGTTCTTATGCTCTCAAAAAAGATGGCACACCTTATAGGGTTTTTACTCCATTTTATAAATCAATCTTTCCTTTTATTGAGGCACTATCCCAAAAGCAATATTTCATAAAAAACAGCAAAAAACAACACTTCAAATATGATTCCATAATAGATGTATCACAAAAAAATGAATTGCCAATACAATTGTCTTCCATAGGTTTTGAAAAATCTGATATATCACATATACCGTATATTGACAATCCTTTGGAGCTTTTGAGAGACTTTAAACCTTTGTATGATTCTTATAAAGATTTGCGAGATGATATATCAAAACAACCTTACACTAGTGGGCTTGGTATTCACTTGAGGTTTGGAACTATTGGTATTAGAGAGTGTATAAGAGAGCTTATATCATACCAAAAAGAGGGTATCGATACGAGTGAGTTTATACGGGAGCTTATATGGAGGGAGTTTTGGAATATGCTTTTGATTCATTTTCCAAAAAGTGAGTTACAAAATTTCTATGCCGTAGATATAAAATGGGAAAATAACGAAGATAAATTCAAAGCTTGGTGTGATGGCAATACAGGAGTACCCATCATAGATGCAGCCATGAAAGAGCTAAATGCAACTGGATTTTTGCATAATCGCTTACGAATGGTAGTAAGTAGTTTTTTGACAAAAGATTTACTTATTGATTGGAGATGGGGTGAGAGGTATTTTGCTGCGAAACTTCTTGATTATGAAGCAAGCTCCAATATAGGCTCATGGCAATGGGCAAGTAGTACAGGAGCTGATGGAGTGCCTTATTTTAGAGTATTTAACCCATACTTGCAAACCAAAAAATTTGATAAAGATGGAGTATATATCAAAAAATGGGTAAGTGAATACAAAGATATACCATCAAATAAACTATATGACGAAAACTATTTGCTTATGTATGGAGATAGTTTTTATAAAAAGCCGATAGTAGTACATAAAGTTGCTAGTGAAAGATTTGTAATGGCTTATAAGGATGGAGTCATAAAATAATATATATTGTGATATAATAATCAATAAATTTATACTAGAGGCACTAGATGAATGAAATCACAATCATAAATGACACTATTTCAAGTAAAATATACACCATAAGAGGTCTTCAAGTTATGCTTGATAGGGATTTGGCAGAACTGTATGGTGTTAAACCAATACGACTTAGAGAACAAGTTAAAAGAAATGCAGAACGCTTTCCTATTGATTTTATGTTTCAACTTTCTGAAAATGAAGTAAATATAATGGTATCGCAAAATGCGATACCTTCAAAGCAACATTTAGGAGGGAGTTTGCCATTGGTGTTTACAGAACAAGGAGTAGCCACACTATCATCTGTACTTACAGGTAAAGTAGCAGTTGATATACATATCAATATAATGAGAGCTTTTGTCAATATGAGAAAGTTTATCTCCAATAACGCTCTTGTATTCCAAAGATTAGATTTACTTGAACAAAAACAGTTTCAAACAGACACCAAGATAGAGCAAGTACTAAATGCTTTAGAAGATAAAACCATCAAACCAAAACAAGGAATCTTCTACGATGGACAAATATATGATGCCTACGCCTTTGTAAATGATTTACTTAAAAGTGCCAAAAATGAAATAGTACTTATAGATAACTATATAGATGATACTGTATTTACATTATTAAGTAAATATCCAAATCTAAATATAAAAATATATACTCAAACTATAACTAAACAATTAAGTCTTGATTATCAAAAATATAAAGCCCAATATAGCAATATAGAACTCAAAGAGTTCAAAAAATCACATGATAGATTTTTGATACTTGACAATAAAGAGATTTATCATATTGGTGCTAGTTTAAAAGACTTAGGTAAAAAATGGTTCGCATTTTCCAAGTTTGAGATAGGGAGTTTGGAGATTTTACAAAAGCTAAAATAATCCCAAAAGCAAAATTAAGATATAATTGTCAGATAATAGAAGTTTAAAATGGTAAATAAGTGGAGTAGGGTATGATAGAAATTTTTAATGCGGTGTCAAATATAGCGGTTCATATTGAAAAAGATATTTTCAATGGCTTAAGTGATGAGTTTTTTGATGTAAATATTACGGATGAAAAACTACATTCCAAAATATATGCCAAATGTACAGAGATTATAGAAAATGAGTTTGAAAAGGTCAAGAGTGTCAAATGTGCGTTGAGTAAAGACAAAAAGCAAATGTGTACTATCAATCCAAATGGAAAATATATCATTGCTTATGTGAGTATTGATAATGTTGAGTTATTGGATGTTGATTATTCATTGGGGACTATTCTTTGTGTATATGAAAATGAGATTTCACCAAAAAATATAAAAGCAGCAGCTTATATCACCTATGGACCTACTTTTCAAATGGTTTTTGCAACTGCCAATGAGGGCGTGAAGTTCTTTTCTTATGAGGGTGAGAAATTTGTCCAAAAAGAGTCTTTTAGACTAAGCTCTAGTGGTAAAATCAACTCAACAGGTGGAAATATAGCTCAATGGACAAGCGAACACAAGGGGCTTATGCAAAGCTTTTTTGATGATGGATATAGACTTAGATTTAGTGATAGTTTGTCTTTGGATACTCATCAGATACTATTCAAACGAGGTGGAATATACTCAAACCCAGCTACAAATGAGAATCCAAATGGTACTTTGGAGCTTGTATTTGAAGCGTATCCAATTAGTTTTATAGTAGAACTTGCTGGTGGTGCTTCCGTGGATGGAAAATATAGAATTTTAGATATAGAATCACTCAATGTTCATCATAAATCACCATTGTATTTTGGTTCATTAAATGAAATCCAAAGAGTTAAATCTACTTTTGGAGCATAGTTTATATGAATATACAAAATGACTGTGTGGCGTGTATAGTAGGGCAAATAGATAAAGCTTTGGATTTGTTGGATGTGCCTCAAGCGTTGGCAGATGAGATAAAACAAGAAGTCAAAGAATACTCAAAAAGCTTCTCCTTTTCTTATACGCCACCTTTTATTGCCAAAGATGTATATGCTTACCTTGCAAGTAGGCTAAACTTGAGCGACCCACTAGAAACTATCAAGCAACAAAGTATCGAAAAAGCTACTGAACTATTGCCATATATTTATAAAATGATTGATAAAAGTGATGATAAACTTTTTGCGTCTATAAAAGCTAGTGTTGCTGGTAATGTGATAGATTTTGGGGCGAAAGAGCAGTTTTGTCTGACCAATGAAGTGTTAAGTATATTTGAAAAAGATTTTGCAATCAATCACTATGATATTTTGAGCCAACAAATATTAAAAGCCGATACAATCTTGGTTCTTGGTGATAATAGTGGTGAAAATGTATTTGATAAAGTACTCCTTCAAACTATCAAAAATTTATATCCATCAAAAGAGCTTTTTTATGCCACAAGAGGTAAACCAATTATTAATGATATTACCACCAAAGAAGCTTATCAAGTAGGTATTGACGCGTATGCTACCATAGTCGATAGCGGAGTAGACACGCCAGGGCTTGACCTTAGCCGAGCTAGTGATGAGTTTAAAAAGCTTTTTTTTGAAATTCCTTTGATTATAGCAAAAGGAATGGGGAATTATGAATGTTTGGAGCAATTATGCGATGAAAGAATTTTCTTTTTATTCAAAGTAAAATGTAATGTTGTGGCTTCTAGTATTGATAAAGAAATTGGAGATATAGTTTTATTGCAAAAATAATTTATTTTGGAATAATTGTTTTTTCTAAGTATAAAATTATAATAAAGAAGATACAATTTAGTTAAGAGAATGATTTTTTTATGGAAGATTTATTTTGACTCAATAAAAGGTGAAATATGAAACAAGTAGTACAGCTTAAAGAGTTTAGTTATATCTTAAGAATTAATAAAGTTAAAATTGTTGATTTTTGGCTTGAAATGGAAGATGTCAAAAATATACTTGGTACACATCAAATAATAGTTTCAGATGATAGAAAAAAAGTTTTTTATGAGTTGTTTGACTGTATAGTTGGTGTAGTTCAATGGGATTTAACAATTTCAGATTGTCCTATAAAAAATAAATTTTTACAAATTTTAAGTGAATCTAGTGTAAATACAGCTGAAATATTTACACTTTTTATTTCATTGAAAAATAGTGTTGAAAGCTATTTTTATAAAGAGGGACTGCTCTCTTTTGGCTTATCAAGTGATATTGAAAAAATATTTTTGAAAGTGACTAATGAGCTTTATAATACTTATGAAGAAATGAAAGATAGTGTAACTGATTTCAAAAATGAACACTCAAATCTTTTAAATGAATATAAAAAAGCCGTTGATTTGAGTAATATTGTATCTAAAACAAATCCAAAAGGAATTATCACTTATGTAAATAACAAATTTTGTGAAATTTCAGGCTACAGTAGAAGTGAACTTATAGGAAAACCACACAATATAGTAAGACACCCCACTATGCAAAGCTCGGTATTCAAAGAGCTTTGGGATACAATAAAAGAAAAAAAACCTTGGCGTGGAGTCGTTGTCAATATGAAAAAAGATGGGAGAAAGTATGTAGTTGATTCTACGATAGTTCCTATACTAGACATTGATGGTGATGTAGTAGAATATATTGCTATAAGACACGATGTAACAGAGTTTGAACAAACAAAAGAACAATTAAGTACGCTCAATCGTGCAATGAAGCATAAAGTAGATGAGCTTTATAGTATGACTCAAGTTCTTGAAGAACAAGCTTCAATTGATGTTTTGACTAGTACTTTTAATCGTGCAAAATTTGAAGAATTTTTTGATTTAGAGTTCCAAAAAGCAAAAATGCAAAGAAATCATTTGAGTATAATTTTATTGGATATTGATAGGTTTAAATCTATCAATGATACATTCGGGCATGATGTTGGAGATAGTATACTGAAAGAAATTGCCAAAATGATAGCCAAAAATATAAGAAGTAGTGATACGCTAGCTCGTTGGGGTGGTGAAGAATTTGCTATATTATTACCAGGTACTCAGCTAGATAAAGCAAAAGTAGTAGCAACAAATCTACAACAATCAATATTAGAACATAAGTTTGAGTCTGTAGATACTCAAATAACTGCTAGTTTTGGAGTGGCATTGTGTACAGAATCTGATAATAAAGAAGATTTCTTCAAGCGAGCAGATAAAGCACTTTATAAAGCAAAAAATAGTGGTAGAAATCTTGTAGTTGGGGAAGATGAGCTTTAATACTTACATTTAAGGGAGTTCTTCTTCCTTGAAGTCTTTTGATTTTTTATATTTTTTGTATTTTAGTATGGCAAAAGTATGGCGAACTGTAACAATCCCCAAAACAACAAAAATTGCTATAAGTATAAGTTGAGCTATTAAAAATAAGAATTCCACATATTACCCTTTAAATTGGTAATTAGTTATTAGTAATTGGTAATTGGGAAGAGAAGCCAATACACCAATATACTAATACACCAATATACTAAAAACTATTTTCTAGCTTGACCAGCTATTACAAATCTTAATGCATTTAGTCTTATAAATCCTGCAGCATCTTTTTGATCATAAACACTATCAGCTTCAAATGTACAATGAGCTTCAGAGAATAATGTTTTTGGAGAAGTTCTTCCAACAACTGTGATATTACCTTTGTAAAGTTTTAATCTTACAGTTCCCTCAACATTTTTTTGAGTTTCATCTATTGCTGCTTGAAGCATTTTTCTCTCAGGTGCAAACCAATATCCATTGTAGATAAGTTTTGCATATTTAGGCATAATCTCATCTTTTAGGTGAGCTTCTTCTCTATCTAGGCATATTGATTCTATAGCTCTGTGAGCTTTTAGCATGATTGTTCCACCTGGAGTTTCATAGCATCCTCTACTTTTCATCCCAACATATCTATTTTCTACTATGTCAACTCTTCCAATACCATGTTTGTTTCCATAGTTATTAAGAGTTTTTAGAAGTGTTGCAGGACTCATAGCTTCACCATTGATTGCTATAGGGTCACCATTTTTGTATTCAATTGTGATATATTCTGGTTCATCTGGAGCTTTTTCTGGTGCAGTTGTCCATAGCCACATATCTTCTTCTGGCTCTGCATTTGGATCTTCTAAAATTTGTCCTTCATAAGAGATATGAAGTAAATTAGCATCCATAGAATATGGTGATTTATTTTTCTTTTTTTCTATTTGGATTCCGTGTTCTTGAGCATAAGCTAATAAACTTTCTCTACTATTTAATTCCCACTCTCTCCAAGGAGCTATTACAGTAACACCTGGCATAAGAGAAAGATAACCAAGCTCAAATCTTACTTGGTCATTTCCTTTTCCTGTAGCCCCGTGACTTACTGCATCTGCACCCATTTTGTTAGCAATTTCTATTTGTTTTTTTGCTATAAGAGGTCTAGCTATTGATGTACCCAAAAGATATTCACCTTCATATATAGTATTTGCTCTAAACATTGGGAATACATAATCTTTCACAAACTCTTCTCTTAAATCTTCAATAAAAATATTTTCAGGTTTAATTCCCATTGCCAAAGCTTTAGCACGAGCTGGTTCTACCTCTTCACCTTGTCCCAAATCAGCTGTAAATGTTATAACTTCTGCATGGTATACATCTTGTAACCATTTTAATATAATACTAGTATCAAGCCCACCACTATAAGCAAGAACTACCTTTTTTACCTCTTTTTTACTCATAAGAGTCCTCCGTTAATTGAATTATGGTGACATTTTATCATAATATTGCTATAATCTAGGTTACAAATTGCAAGTGAGGTTGATGTGAGAATTGATAAGTTTTTAAGTACAGTAAATCTTGTAAAACGAAGAGCAGTAAGTGAAGATATGCTTGAACATAATGTTGTATTTTTAAATGGAAATTCTGTAAAAAAAGCAAAAGAAGTCAAAGTAGGCGATATCATCGAGCTTAGATATATTGAATATACTGATAAATACCAAGTTTTAGCAATTCCCACAACAAAATCAACACCAAAAAGCAAACAAGAAGAGTATGTTAGAAAAGTTACTGACTGAGAGACTGAGAGACTGAGAGACTGAGAGACTGAGAGACTGAGAGACTGAGAGACTGAGAGATGAATAATTTTCTTGCTTAGTTTCTCAGTTACTTAGTTACTTAGTTTCTTCCCAAAAAAGGAGCTACAATGTTTAATAAAACAAAACTAAAATTTGATGATATTTTCGATGGACGACTGAGTGATGAAGAAGTCAGAAGTTATTTGATAGAACTTTATGAAAAAGGTGAGAGTGCAGCAGAGATAGCAGGAGCTGCTAGTGCCATGAGAGAACATTCTATATTACTTCCTATTCCTTTCCATCTAGAGCAAAGACTAGTTGACAATTGTGGTACAGGTGGAGACAAAAGTAATAGTTTCAATGTATCTACAACTGTTTCATTATTATTGTCAGCTTGTGGATGTTATGTAGCAAAGCATGGAAATAGAAGTATTACAAGTAATAGTGGAAGTGCTGATATGCTAGAAGCTCTTGGGGTAAATCTTCATGTGACATTGGAAAAACAAGCTATTATGCTTGAAGATACTGGGTTTATATTTATGTTTGCGGTCAATCATCATCCAGCCATGAAAGATATTATGCCTATACGAAAATCAATACCACATAGAACAATATTTAATATTTTAGGTCCTTTGACAAATCCAGCAGGTGCAGTAAAACAACTTATTGGAGTATTTGACAAAGAATATATCCATAAGATGGTAGAAGCCTTGAAACTTTTGGGTGCAAATAGGGTAATGGTAGTAAGTAGTGCTGATGGACTTGATGAAATAAGTATTAGTGATGTTACATATGCCAGTAAGCTTGAAGATGGTGTGATTAGTGATTTTATTATAGACCCAAGAGATTATGGATTCCCGATATATCCAAAAACTGATATTGAAGGTGGCGATGCTGTACAAAATGCTCAAATCACAAGAGATATACTTGAAGGCAAAACAACAGGAGCAAAACTTGATATTGTATTACTAAATGCTGCAGCTGCTCTTGAGGTTGATGGTATGGCAAAAGATATATCTGAGGGTATTGAAATAGCAAGAAATGCAATACTAAGTGGAAAAGCAAAAGCCAAACTTGAACAAATAATTCAAGTATCAAATGTGTTGATGTAATATGAAGTTTTATTGTGATTTAAAAGAAGTTTCAAAAGTTGTTGAGTATTTAAAAACTCTTGTTTTGGATAAAAATATAGTTGTTTTATTAAGAGGTGATTTAGCTAGTGGCAAAACTACTTTGGTTAAAGAATTTATTAAAAGTTTAGATATTGATGAAATCGTAACTTCGCCTACTTTTAGTATCCAAAGTTGCTATGGGGATACATTTTTTCATTATGATACATATAATAAGACATTAAATGAATTTATATCTTTGGGGCTTCTTGAAGAGTTTGAAAAACAAGGGATTCACTTTGTAGAGTGGGGTGATGAAAAGCTTGAAGAGTTATTACATTCTTATGGGTTCGATATAATTATTGTACAAATTAACAAGTTAGATAATAAAAGAGAGTATGAGATACATGAGTGAATATAAGTTAGAAATAAAAAATATTACAAAAAAAATCAAAAAAACAGATATTTTACATGGTATTAGTTTGGATATCAAAAGTGGTGAGATTGTAGGGCTTTTAGGTCCAAATGGTGCTGGAAAAACTACTACATTTTATACTATTTGTGGTCTTGTGGAAGCTACTAGTGGTAGTGTTTATTTTAATGATGAGGATATCACTTCTCTTCCTCTTCATAAAAGAGCTTTAAAGGGTATTGGCTATTTACCACAAGAATCTTCTATTTTCAAAGATTTGTCTATAGAAGACAACCTTATGCTAGCGGCTGAAATAGTCTATAAAGACAAAGAAACACAAGAAAAAAGAGTTGAAGAGATGTTGGCTATTTTTAATATAGAGCCAATAAGACAAAGAAAAGGGATTAGTTTGAGTGGAGGTGAGCGAAGAAGAGCTGAGATAGCAAGAGCTTTGATATCTCAACCAAAGTTTTTACTTCTTGATGAACCTTTTGCTGGTGTTGACCCAATTGCTGTCAAAGATATACAAGAAATCATAGCTGAGCTAAAAAAACTAGGTATCGGAGTACTTATAACAGACCATAATGTAAGAGAAACTTTAGCTATATGTGATAGAGCGTATGTTATGAAAAATGGAGCGGTACTTGCTAGTGGTAATAGTGATGATATCAAATCAGATAGTTCTGTAAGGGAACATTATCTAGGAGAAGCCTTTAGCTTTTAGATAAATTTTGTTGCAATGTAACTTTATTGCAACAATTATTTAGTACTATTGCACAATTTGGGTAAAGGATATAGTCAATATGACAAATGTATTATTTTTGATTCTCATTCCTTTAATATTTGCTTTTATTAGCCTTCTCATCAATCAAAAACTACAAAAATACTTTGTAATTTTTGGTGTTTTATTGGTTGTTTTAGCTTCTATAGATATATATTATCATCAGCTATTATTTTCTTTCGTTTTCAATGAATATATACACTCTATAATAAAAATTTTAGATGTGATACTTCTATTTTTCTTCCTTTATAGAGGTTTTATAGAAAAAAACAAGTTAGTTTCTATTTTTGCATCAATTCAAATTGTGATTTTTTCAATAATACTTTTGCTTCCTACGACAAACAATTCTTATGATTTGATAATTGATAATATAGCTATGACTATGTTTTTGGTTATAAATATAGTAGGTGGTATTATTATTATCTACTCTTTAGAATATATCAAAACTGAAAACTTTTCAAATTTCAAAAAAAATAGTTTTATATCTTTGTTGTTTTTGTTTTTAGGGGTTATGAACTTATTAGTAAGTGCTAATTCTTTGGAAATATTCTTTTTTTGTTTTGAACTCACAACACTTTTTTCATACTTGCTTATCAGATATAGACTTGATAACACGGCAAAAGAAAATGCTTTAAGGGCATTGTGGATGAATCAAATTGGTGGAGTAGCTATTTTGGTATCTTTGCTGATGGCTATACTTTTATATGATACGATATTTATCGATAAAATCTTAAATATTGGTGATGATTTGTTTTTATTGATTGTTGCACTATTAGCATTGGCTGCTTTTGTCAAAGGGGCTTCAAATCCTTTTCAAAGCTGGCTTTTGGGTGCTATGGTAGCTCCCACTCCTGTTAGTGCGATATTACATAGTGCTACTATGGTAAAAATAGCTCCATACTTGATACTCAAAATTGCTCCAGCATTTAGTCCATTTTTGTCTTTGAGTATTACACTTTTTGGTGCTTTTGTATTTATGGTGGCTTCATTGATGGCACTTAATAAAGATTTTTTCAAAGAAATCTTGGGGCTTTCTACGATAGCACTTTTGGGGCTTATGATATCAGTTGCGGCAATACAATCACATAAAGCTGTAGAAGTTTGTCTTATGCTGATAGTTTTTCATGCTATTTCCAAAGCGTTGTTATTTATGCAAGCTGGCATCTTGGAAAAACAATTTCATCTCAAAAACCTATCAGATATAAACCACTTAATAAGCCATTCTAAACTTTTGGTATTTTTTATTTTAGTTGGTTTTGCATCATTGACACTTCCTCCTTTTGGTGCGTTTTTTGGGAAGTTCTTTTCTATTGAGCTATTTATCTCACTTATTAATGAGAATGTTTTATATATTTTCCCTTTGGTTTGTATCCTTTTTGGTACAGTATTTTTGACAATTCTTTATTTCAAGGTAGCAACCAAACTTCTAACAAAACTGAATGATACTTACGAAACAACCAAAATCTTACCTCTATATAAATACACATCATTTGCACTTGTATTTCTACTGATATGTGGGCTAATATTAAATTTTGATTTCGAGAGTTTAGGTATTTTTGAGGTTTCTTTACCTATTGCTTTGATATTATTTTTTGGGTTGTTTTGGTATTTTAGTAGATTCATAAAAGCAAATATCATCAAAGAGTATAATTGTGGTGAGAAAGATGAGTTTGAAAATAGTGCGTTTTATATAGAATTAAAACCAATCATTTTAGATGCAATCAAATATATCTCAATTGGATTATTGGTGATTATGATAGTAGGAAGTATGATATGATAGAAATACTATTTTTTTTGATAGCTCCTTTTGTGGGTGGACTTATATATGGTTTGGAAAGAGTAGTTAGGGCTAGGATGCAAAGACGCATAGGACCTCCAATCTTGCAACCATTTTATGATATGTTCAAATTAATTCAAAAAGAGCCTTTTATTGTCAATCAATACCATATAATCTTTGGAATATTTCATTTTATAACTTTATGGATTGTTGTAGGTATGTTGATTTTTGGTGGGAATTTGTTGTATGTTGTATTTATACATCTTTTTTCTACCATATTTATCATACTAGCAGGATATAGTACAAAATCTATTTATTCTCATATTGGCTCAAATAGGGAGTTGTTGTCTATTTTGGCTTATGAACCTATTTTGATACTAATTGCTAGTGGTTTTTATCTTATCAATGGCTCATTTGAGATAAGTGCCATAAGAGAAAGTTCACACTATTTGCAAACTATGCCACTTTTGTTTTTGGCAATGCTTTTGATTGTTCCAATAAAACTAAAAAAATCACCTTTTGATGCTACGGAAGCTCACCAAGAAATAGTTGGTGGGGTGGAAGTAGAATATAGTGGAGTATTTTTTGAATTTTTATATATGGCTAAGTGGATTGAGTATATTTTTATTTATATGTTGGTATTTTTATTTGCTGGAGACAATATAATCTTAGGGATAGTGTTGTGTTTGATTGTATTTATATTGGTAAATCTTGTGGATAATGCAACTGCAAGGGTCAAAATAAATCATTTGGTCAAAATAGCCTTAATCATAGGGCTTGTTTTGTCTGTTTTAAATATATTTGGAATTGTCTATGTTTAAGAAATTTAGAAAAAAATCACCTTGGATATTGCACTATAATGCAGGTAGTTGTAATGGATGTGATATAGAAATACTAGCTTGTTTATCGCCAAAATATGACTTAGAGAGATTTGGGGTGATAAATACAGGAAATCCAAAACAATCAGATGTTTTTTTGGTAACGGGTCCTGTTACATATAGAAGTAGAAGTAGGATTATGGAGCTTTACTCTCAAATTCCTGAGCCAAAAGTAGTAGTGGCTGTAGGAAGCTGTGCATGTACTGGTGGTGTATTTCGTGGGATGTACAATGTGGAAGATGGAGTTGATAGATACATCCCAGTAGATGTCTATATAGCTGGATGTGCATCTAGTCCAGAGCTTATAATGGATGGTATAGTCAAAGCTTTGGAAATCTTAGAAACAAAAGGTGAAAAACTTGAAAAAAATTGAATCTAGTTTAGAAACTATAAAAAATGATATAAAAGAGTTTTATGACCCAAAAATATGGGGCTTTTTGACCTTAAATGGTGTTTGTATTGATATTGAAACTACACAAATACAATGGATTTTTGCAAAATACAAAGCAATAGATGAGATAGTGATGTTTTATGTAGATGTCAAGCTTTCTCAAACTGTACCAACTATTACTGATATTATCCCATCAGCTATTATTTCACAAAGAGAAATTGTGGATATGTTTGGAATAAATATAGAAGATTCACAAAAAGGGCTATATCTTGATGAGGATTCATTATCTACACCATTAGCAGGATGTGGAATATGAAAAAAACAATAACAATCCCACTAGGTTCTCAACATATTTCATTATTAGAGCCTGTGAAGTTTAGATTTGTATGTGAAAATGAGAAAATAATAGATGTATCAAGTGATGTTGGCTTTGTACATAGAGGGATAGAGCGAGCTTGTGCTACAAAATTTACTTTTGAAAAGATACCATATGTGGTGGCAAGAATTTGTGGACTTTGTGCTATTACTCATTCACTTTGCTATACACAAGCTGTTGAAAATTTACTTGATGGGGAAGTATCACTAAAAGCTAAATATTTAAGAATCTTACTAGTGGAGCTTGATAGAATACACTCTCATATGCTATGCCTTTCACATGTGAGTGAAAATGCAGGTTTTGAGGCTATGTTTATGCAGATTATGGGTGATAGAGAATATGTGATGTCGCTTCAAGAGATGATTACAGGCAATAGAGTCCAATTTGATTATATATCTATTGGTGGAGTAAATCGTGATATTGATACAAATATATCTTCACAAATCAAAAAAAATCTTACAATCATCAAACAAAAAGTATATGATTATATAGAGCAGTTTGAAAATAATTGGAGTTTGAGTCTAAAATACAAAAACATTGGTAAGCTTAGTCTTGATATGGCGTATCAATACAACGCTATAGGACCATTAGCAAGAGCTTGTGGCTTGGAAACTGATGTGAGAAGTGAAAGTGCTTATTTGCCTTATGTTGATGTGGGATATAAGATGATTACTAGAAGCAATGGTGATATTTATGATAGAAATATGGTGAGGCTGTATGAAATCTTAAATTCGATACAAATGTGTGAAAATATCGTTGATGGGTTGCCAAGTGGTGAAATCTATACCAAACTAAAAGGTAAACCCAATGGCGAGAGTCTAGTAAGACTAGAAGCACCAAGGGGTGAATTGATGTATTATATCAAAGGAAGTGGTAAACCACTGTTGGATAGAGTAAGGATAAAAACTCCTACATTCTCATCAATTCCAGCTTTTATAGAAGTATTCAAAGGTTCAGACTATGGTGATGCACCTGCTATTTTGGCTTCTTTTGATCCTTGTATGTCATGTACAGCAAAATGAGATGATATGAAAAGCTCAATAATCCAAGCATTTAAAAATCTACTATCAAAACCAATTACTATAGATTATCCAGCATCTCCTATCATAAAACCTTTTGGATATAGAGGGCTGATAAAATATGAAGAGACGGAATGTATTTATTGTCTAAAGTGTGAAAAAGCTTGTCCTCCAGAGGCTATTTTGTTTGTAAAAACAGACAATCCATCATCTAATGAAAAAAATAAAAAAAGCTTAGAGTATTTATATAATCCATATCTTTGTATTTATTGTCAAGAGTGTGTAAGAGCTTGTCCTAAGCCTTCCCTTGCTCTTTGGCAAAGTGAAGAAAAGCCTTCGAGTGGTATAATGGAAGATAAAGTAAATGAAAAATGGTTTGAGATTGAAAACTTGAAAAGAGGAGATAAACTATGAGAGTTGTTATTGTTGGAGGTGGAATATCCGCCGTTTATTTAGCAAATAATATAAAAAAACAAAGTTCTGTTACTGATGTATTGATACTTAGTGATGAAGAATATCCTCCTTATGATAGAATTCACCTATGCAGATTAATCGATGGAAAAGAAGATATTGAGGGGATTAAACTACCCCTTGACCCTATGGTGAAGCTTGAGTTAAATCAAAAAATTATAGATATAGATACAAATACCAAAAAAGTATTTTCCAAAAATGGTGCTTTTGGGTATGATAAGCTAATCATTGCAACTGGTTCTGTACCTGTATCGTTGTTTGATATAGATGGTATTCAAAATGCTGCTGTTTTTAGAAGTGCAAAAGATTGTGATTTGATACGAGAGTTTTGCAAAAAAGACCTAGAAGTAGTAATCGTAGGAAGTGGTCCTATAGGGCTTGAGTTATTAGAAACTCTTAATGATATTCCACAAATCTCAACAATCACACTACTAAGCCGTGGAAAGCATTTGTATGACAAAACTCTCTCACTAGAATCAATCAAAACAATAGAAAACTGCTATACAAAAGGTGGCAAAATAAGAATCTCATATGAAGATGAGATTGTGGATAAAACTATAAACAATGGTATCATTACAAACATAAAAACCAACAAACTCTCTATTGATAACCCATTTTTAGTATTTGGTGTAGGAATCAAACCAAATATCAAATCATTTAAAAATAGCCTAAAATCAAACAAAGGGTTACTAACAAATAAATTTATGCAAACATCAAATCTGGATATATATGCAGTAGGAGAGTGTGCAGAGGTGGAAGATCTTGGGTTTGTCGCTGGTCATGTCAAAGAATGCACCCAACAAGCTGATGTGGCTATAAGTCATCTTCTTGGTACTTGTACAAAAGAATTTGAGATTGATGTAACTGTAGATATGTTAAAAGTTGGTGAATTTGATTTAGTTGAAGTTAGAAGTCCAAAATTTGCAGATACTCTAAATAGTGGATTTGAGAAAGTTTTAATTACATCAAAAGAAGACAATAGAATAGATGAATATTATATCAAAAATGATAAATTAGTTCGATTTATAGGGATTAATTCCAATGTAGATATAGGGTATCTTGAAACACTAGCAAAAGATGGTGATGAAGTAGATATAAATTACCTCTATCAAAATAGACTCATTGGTGAAAGAGGTAGGCTGATTTGTAGCTGTGAACATATTTATCATCAAGATATAGTTGATATTGTTGTCCTTAGTGGAATTGAGAGTTTTAGTGAATTAGCACCATTTTCTCAAGCTGGAAGAGTTTGTGGTAGATGCAAGAAAATGGTTGAAGATGTGATAAAAGAGTCACAAAGCTTGGTTGACCCAAATATGATAAAACTAACTCCTGCTGAAATCAAAGCCAATAAAGAGATACAAGAAGCCAAAAAAAGGATTGAAAAATTCAAAAAACTCCATCCAATCAACGAACTTGATGAGTCAAACTTAGAATCAGCTATGAAAATGGTAGATATTGGCAAACATGAAGTAAACAGTTGGGTTTCTATGGTGACAGCTTCTATGCAACTTCATCCAAACTTTGAAGAAGTTGTAAATGAGGGGATAAAAACACTCAATAAAGTACCTATAATTTGGCTAGAACTAAGTGATTGTAGTGGAAATAGTGAAGCCTTTATCAAATCCACAAACCCTAGCGTAGAAGATTTGATATTTGATTATATTAGTCTTGATTATCATGAGTTACTGATGAGTGCTAGTGGAGACCAAAGTGAAACTATTTTGGAAAATATCATACACAACCAAAAAGGACAGTATGTTTTGATTGTAGAAGGTGCGGTTCCTTTGGGCTTAGATGGCAAATATTTAAGAATCGGACCAAAAGGTGAAACAGGTATAGAACTCTTAAAAAAATGTGCCAAAGATGCAGCTTTGATTATAGCTGTTGGAAGTTGTGCATTAGATGGTGGAGTAGTAGCCGCTAGTCCAAATCCTACAGGAGCCGTAGGTGTGGCTGAGGCACTAGGAAGAAAAGATGTGATTAATATACCAGGATGCCCTACAAATCCATCTAATATTGTAGGAACATTGCTTTCTTAAATAATGTTTGAAGAACTCCCTCCACTTGATAGTTTCAACCGTCCACTTTGGGCTTATGAAGGTAGGGTACATGATAATTGTGAAAGAAGAGGGCATTATGAGCTTGGTGAGTTTGTAAAAGAGTGGGGCGATATTGGTGCAAAAAAAGGGTGGTGTTTGTTTGAGATGGGATGTAAAGGACCTTTTACCAATGTCAACTGCCCAACTATGAAATTCAACAAAGGTACAAGTTGGCCAGTTCAAGCAGGACATGGCTGTATGGGATGTGTAGAAGTTGGTTTTTTTGATAAATATGCAAATGAGAGAAAATTTGAAACCACTAGCAATGAAGGACAAACAAATGAAAACTAAAAAAATAGTTATAGACCCAATCACTAGAATAGAAGGGCATTTAAGAGCTGAAGTTGAACTTGATGAAAACAATATAGTAAAAGATGCTTTTGTAAGTGGGCAATTATTTCGTGGAATTGAAATTATCTTAAAAAACCGTGACCCAAGGGATGCTGGGTTGTTAGCTGGTAGGATTTGTGGAGTTTGTACTAATTCTCACTTTAGAGGGGCTGTGAGTGCCGTAGAAGATGCTTATCATATACAAATACCTAAAAATGCAGAAATAATAAGAGATTTGATGGCAATGGCTCTTTTTATTCAAGACCATGTGGTGCATTTTTATCATCTTCATTTGCTTGATTTCGTAGATGTGACTAGTGCTTTGGGTGCTGATGCAAAACTTACTACAAAAGAAGCACACAAATACTGCTCTAAGCCTTTTAGAAATTCACACTCACACTATGAAACAGTTTTGCAAAAACTATCAAATTTCGTAAATGCAGGCAAACTAGGACCATTTTCCAATGGATACTGGGGACATGATAACTATATACTCACCCCTGAACAAAATCTTATATTATTGTCACATTATTTGGAAGCTTTGAAATTCCAAACCAACATAAGCAAAGCCATAGCAATCTTTGGTGGGAAAATCCCTCATCCTCAAAGTATAGTAGTAGGTGGAGTGACTAGCGTAGCTGATATGCTAAACCCTCAAAGATTAAATGACTATATGTTTATCATAAAAGAGGCAAAAGACTTTATCGATAGGGCGTATTTGCCAGATATGAAATTGCTGGCAATTGCTTATAAAGATGAGATAAAAGCTGGGCTTGGTAGAGCAAATGGGAATTTCTTATGTGTTGGTGGTTATAAATTTGATAGCGACCAAAGACTTTTTTGCAACGGTGTGATTTATGAGCATAATTTTACACAAATTGAAGAGTTTGATGAAAATAAGATTACAGAAGAGGTCGATCGTGCATGGTATAACGAAAAAGATGAGCCATTTTATACAGATTTAAACGATGATGGAAGTCTAAAAACTGCCAAAAATGATGATAAATACTCTTGGATTAAAGCACCTAGATATGATGGCAAGACTATGGAAACAGGACCTTTGGCTAGGGTTTTGATAAGTTATTCAAAAGATAATAAACTAATCAAATCTTTTGTAGATGACTTTTTAAATGATACTGATATGACTTTGCTTGATTTATCTACAACTATTGGAAGAAATTGTGCTAGAGCGATAGAAAGTGAGTATATTTGTGAGTATATATTCAAACTAATCTCAAGACTTATCCAAAATATCAAATATTACGACACAGACACATGGGCAAAATATGACTTCAATTCTTGTGAACAAAATACAAAAGGTAGAGTGTTTTTAGAAGTACCAAGAGGTGTATTGTCTCATTTTGTAGGTATTAAAGATGCAAAAATAGAAAACTTCTCAGTAATAGCCCCAACCACATGGAACGCAACCCCTAGAAATTTTGATGGCAAAAGAGGAGCATACGAAGAAGCACTAATAGGTATCAAACTATCAGACCCTCAAAAACCACTAGAAGTCCTAAAAGTATTACACTCATTCGACCCATGCCTTGCATGTGCTGTGCATATTATAGATAGTAAAGGGAAAGATTTGGGGAGATATAAGGTTTAAAAATACTATAAATGGTACTGTGGGCGGACTATAGTTATCCCATTATATGGGATTTAAGATGATTTTTATAATTTAAAGTACCTTTTGAAGTACCTAAATTATAAAACTAACTGGTTAATCTCATCAATATCAAAAACAGTTACACGAGAGCTTATTTTTATAGGATTAAGTCTACCATTTTTAACATAAAGCCACACTGTACTTAATCCTATACCTAATAAATAGGAAACTTCCTTAGCTCTATAATATTTTTTATTTAAAATCATTTTGATTCCTTGTGTGTAATATCTTTCATAATTTCGCTTGTTAATTTAAATATACCTGTTTGATACATATGGTTTTTTAATTTATTATCTTCATTATTATCAAATTGTGTGTTATATTCATTTATTGGCAATATTTTATCTTGTATAATATTTCTTTTTATAAGTTCGTTTTTGACTAACCCATAATGATGTAGATTTACATTTTCTATATCATTATCAATTTTCTGAAAATGTCTATATAGTTGTAAATCTTTCATTTTAGAAACTATTAGTAGTGAGTTTTGTTTAATTAGTTTATATTTAGTCCAAATATAGCTAGTACCATCTATTATGGTAGGTATATTTCTATATGGTTTTTTATATTTGAGTTTAAAAGTTTGTGGGATATGTATTTTGTTAGTTTTATGTATCCCAAAAGTTTTTGTTACTTTGTCTTTGTAGTATCTTTTATATATGCCATTGTCATATTCAAATGTACATTGATTTTTTATATCTTCAAATTTAATATAGTTATCTTCTTGAGACCATTCAACTATTCCAGTATCTTTGATATATGTTAGATAGCACCAATCTTTTTCAAGTGGTATCATTTTTCTATATACCCAAGCAGGTATTAAAGTGTGTGATGTTACAACCCTCATTATTCTATGTTTTATATACCATGCTTGTAAATAATCTAAACTTGTTTTATTTTTTACATCAATAAATGATTTAAACAAATATTTAAGTACATATGCAGGAGCATTTTTTATATCTGTTTGAAATCCAAGTAAATCATTTGAACCTTTTTTTAATTTTCTAATGTTTTGTTTAGCAGGGAAATATATCTTGTATGTATCTCTTAATAAATCTACATATTGCACAGGACAATATAACATAATATGAAAGTGCGGTACGCCGTTTTTATGTGGCTCAGTTACTCTTATATAGTGTAATCCAAGCTTCTTTTTGATTTTCTTGTATGCTTGAGACATTTGAAAGCGGTTAAATTGGAAGTTGAGAACATTGTATAAATCTTTTAGAGTAAAAGGTATCTTATCTTTTATTTTATCTTGCAAAAATCCAAATCGTTCATTGTTTGGAATATACTCTTTATGTGTAAACTCATTATATCTTGAAAAATCACCTTGTAAGAAGTCACGAAAAAATCCATCAAGGGTAATTGTGATAAATGTTGGTTGCCAAGATGTTTGTGTTTGTGATTTTAATGCTGAATATATGGAATTTACTTTATTAATTAGCTCACTATAGTATCTTGATGATAAATTTGCAGAGTGGCTAAAGTCTAAATATGATTTTATTTGACCAGTGGAGGTTTGAACTTTGCAATCTGATAAAAACTTTCTTTGCTTATCAAGTTTTTCTTGACAGAATATAAGATTTTGTTTAGATAATCCATACATTTTAAAACCCTAATTCTTTTAATGTTTGATTATGTAAATGTTGTTTTATGTTAGAAAACTGTTCTTTGACCTCTTTTTCATAATTTGATATATGGTTAATCTTTTGATTATTTTGAATAAGCTCTATAAAAATAGTTGTTGTAGTTGTTGAGTAGTCTATCTTTTCATTTTTAAATAACCAACCAAGTATTGGTACATCTCCTAAATATGGCACTTTATCATTGAAACTTGTATTTGAAAAGTTGTTTATTCCTGCAATTATATGATAAGGCTTTGTTTTATCAATTGTTACAAACTGTTTTAATGATTTTTTTGTAGTAATTGGCTTATTATCATTTGATGAAAGTAATTGAGAATGTTTAAAATCCAATTCAAATGCAATCTTTTCATCAGTAATAAGAGGTTTTAGAAATATCTCTAACCCTACATCTTTATAATCAATTTGATTAATCTGATTTTGTCTTGTATCTGTAATTGTATTTGAACTTGTTAAAAATGGTATGTTTTGAGAAGAATTTAAGTAGCTTGTTTTATTGTTGGTTAGTGTAAGTACTGTATTAGTTAAAACTTTTGATATATTGTTATTGTATAAAAATGACAATATTGATTCATAACTTTTTATTGGTATCTCATTAGTTGGAACTTTTGAAAAAGATATTCCCCCTAAAATGACATCTAAAGCAAACTTTGATGAATCTGTTAAATTTGCATTGATTACACCTTTAAAATCTTTTAATTTACCAAGATTTATTTCATATATAGACAATTTTATTGTCACTTCATTATAATTTTGATCAAGTTCACTAATAAAATTTGATACCTTAGTATAATCATCTAAAGTTGAATTTATAAAAAGAGCATTAAAAGATTCAATATATTGATGCTCAATTTTTAAAATATCTAATAAGTTTTTAATATCATCGTAGTTGATATATTTCAATTTTAGTAAATATGAATTTACTCCATCAATAGCTATTGTATCAACAATATCATCACTTTTTACACTATCAATATAATAAACATTATCTTGATAGTTTAGCTTTAAATCATTAACATACAATATAAGCTTTAAAAAATCTAAATAATTGAACTCTTCACTTTTATAGTATGTAAAAGTAATATTCTCAAATTCAGGTTTGATTAAAATAGTTTTACCTATATGAGCTGATGTCATTAGTGAAAAATCCTTTAAATTAGTATCATTGATTTGAGCCTTTGAACAAATTGCTAGTAAAATCCAAATTAGTATTATTTTTATTTTCATTTATTGACCCCTTTTTATTAAATAATTCAAAATCATCATCAAACATTAGATATACTTTTGTATCAATTTGAGCAATAATCACTGGTTTATAATATTTAGTAAAAATCTCACTAATAAAATCAATTTCATAAAAGTTTGAATTTATCTCACATACATTATTAACACAATTCATTACATAAACATTTGTATAATTTGTAGATGGCAATTTAAAGTTTTTAGAATCATCTAATTGTGATACATTTAAATCTTGTTTTATTGATATATTTTCACTAGCAACAGATGGAGAATTGGCATCAAATCTATTTACATATAAATAAAACACAATAAACACCACAAAAAATATAAAAGCTGAAATAATCAAATAGTATAAAACCAAAGATTTTTGCTTATTGTTTTCACCACTTGAATATAAATCAAATATTTCTTTTATAATTGGCAGTTTTTTAGTTTGTGCTTTTTGTGATTTGAAAAATTGATGACCCGTATATTGATGATAAATCATATTAAAATTAAAAATTTTGCGACTTGATGGGATAGCCTTATAATAAAATTCTGTAAATGATTTATACTTTTTATTAACTAATGGCAAATCTTGAGTAATTAGAATAATATCTTGATGAAAATGTCGATGATATGAGAGCCACCAAATTAATACTTCATCATCTTTATTTAAATAATTATGACACTCATCAACTACTATTAAAGTATTAAAAAAATCCTTTTCTTTGATTAAATCTTCTAGTTGTGAATCTGTATATCCATTTTGATAAGCACTATATAACAGTATCAAATCTTGTTTAAAATCCTCAAAGCTAAAATATTTGACATTATCAAATCTATCTAGTTTAAGTTCATTAATATTTGTAAGGCAAGATTTATATTTAGTGGTGGATAACTTATAAGATTTAAACTTTTTATTATCTTTTAAATCTTTTGAAAAATTAATACAAATATTGAATATTCCATAATAAGTTTTTCCACTTGATGGTATTCCCACAATAAACTGAATCATTTTTTATACCATACTTAGGATATTGGTAAGTTTTTCTGAGAAAAAATAGTGAATTTTAAAGAGTATTTTATATAGTATTACCATTAATATAAAAGTAATAGCACTAAAAAAGATTGAAGATAAACTATTAAAAGCACTACTAATACCAAAAACACTCAATAAAGCATTGAATATGTTTCCAAAACATCCTTGAGAAGATGTTAATTGTGTGATTAAATCAATAATTTGTGATATTAGATTTTTTACAACTACTAATTTATCAAATACCATATAAA
>Ga0265294_10001082_pt1 | contig 36870 bp, 32 predicted proteins | sample MunlanPumphouse3_FD_192504 | JGI IMG/M metagenome (GOLD analysis project Ga0265294, IMG submission 192504) | Groundwater microbial communities from a municipal landfill in Southern Ontario, Canada - Pumphouse #3 | ecosystem: Environmental > Aquatic > Deep subsurface > Groundwater | place...
AATAGTTTCATACTCTTCATTGCTTAAATCATCTTTTTTCCCAACACTAAACCAATCACCATAATCAATAGCTAAATTACTTTTTTCAATTTTAGAAGCCTCTTGTAGTTGATTATACCAAGGAGCTACATTTTTCCAAGCTCTACACTCATTTTTTTTATTTTTTATTTTTTCAATATTCATAGGTGGAATTATAGATATTTAAACTTAAACTTTAAATGATATTTAAAAAATTTCAACTCTATCTCTTCCATTATTTTTAGCTTCATATAAAGCTTTGTCCGCATTTGAGATTATATCATCATAGTTCAAATCATTTACACTACAAGAAGCAACTCCTACACTAATAGTTACGCTATGTGGATAAGTACTAAATTTGTGAAGTTTAATAGCTTTGTTTAATTTTATTGCTAAATCTTTTGCACCATCTTTTAAAGTTTCTGGACAAACTACTAAAAACTCCTCTCCTCCCCATCTTCCTAAAATATCTACACTTCTTATATTTTTACTTAAAATATAAGAAAACTCTTTTAAAACATCATCTCCAACTTGATGTCCAAAATTATCATTTATCTTTTTAAAGAAATCTATATCGATAATAATTATAGAAAAAATATTTCCATATCTTAAAGATAGGCTCATATTCTCTTTTAATACACTATCTAGTTTAACTCTGTTGTAAAGTCCTGTTAATTTATCTGTAATTGATAGTTTAAAGAGCTCTTCATTTTTAATATTTAACTCTTTTGTTCTTTGTTCTACCTTCTCTTCCAATAATTGTTGATATTCATAAATAGATTTTGACATATCTAAAAATGCATTTGACAAAATTGAAACCTCCAATATAGAGCTATCAACTTTTGAAATAGAGTCATATTTCCTATCTTTTATCTTTTTACTCTCTTGAACAAGTTTAAAAATAGGAGCTACAATAATTTTTGAGAAATATATTATCAAAGGTATCATCATAAGACAAACTATAAATAAACTCAAAATTAAATTAAAAGTTTGAGAAAAATAAGGGGCAATAATCTTTTTATAATCTGCAAAAAGAATTATATAATCATCATTTTCTGAATTATTAAGTTTTTCAATTTGTACAATATATTTTTTATCTTTTACATTTACAATATTTGCATTTTCAAATTTCTCTAAATCTTTATTTTTCTCAAAAAATGAAGCTAATAAATCATCATCTTTTGTAATAGAAGATGTTATAGTTCCATCTTTTTTAAATAAAAACATATCCATAGTCTCTTGGTTTATATTATCTTTAAATATATTTTTAAAATCTTCAATCAAAAAATCAACAGATACAACATTTTTGCTACCATTTAACTCTTTTGAAAAAGTGATTCCAAAAGAGTCAATATGAGAAAATTTATATGGAGCTGTTTTTATAGCCCTATTCCCACTAGATATTGCCATCTCATACCATGGTCTTTTTGTTGGATTGTAACTATTTTCTTCTACTCTTTTGGCAGTTTGATTTAAATCTTCATCATAAAGTGTTATCTCTTTTTTATTTATATTGTTACCATCTATTTTAATTAAAACCCATCTATCAAGCTCTCTTGCTTTGTAAACCTCTTTTAACTTTTTATCAATATTTAGATTTATAAGTTCATAGAAACTTCCATCTTCATAACCTGTATATATGGCATAAAAATTTTTTTCGATACTTAAAACTTTTACATATGTTTCAAAACTTTTATCTTGATCTACTTTATCCTTATGATTTATAACACTTAACATTTCAATCATTCTAAAGTTTTGTTCATCACTATTTTTGATTAATTCATTTAAACTAAGTGAAAGATTTTTTAATTTTTCACTTATATCTTTTTTGGATTGATTATTATCAATATAAATCAGTTGAACACCAAAAATAATCAAAAGTAGAATCATAATAGATATAAAAAGAGAAAGTACCGTCGCTTTTAGAGATTTTTCCTTGTTTAATACTTTTTTCATAAAATTATTATTTTTTTGCATAACACCCCAATTTTAAATATTTAACCTATAATTAATAGTTTCAAAAGCATAATTAAAATAACTATTTAACCTACTGATTTTAATATTAATCTAGCTAAGAATACTTTTGATTTTTTAAAGCTTTTTAACATAAGCTTTTTTATAGAACAAAATAATACCAAAAAATAACTTTAAAAAATATAAATTTTATTTTGTATCATAATTCTATTTTTAAAGAATATTATCAATTAACTAAATGTTAATTTTATAATAATACAATTTCTCAAAAATGAATACAAAAAAAGGATATTTTTGAAGCTTTTAAACTTTCTGTTCTCTTTTAAGGCAACCTTGCTTTTGTTAGCTATTTTGGCAATTGGTGCTGGAGTTGCTACTTTTATTGAAAATGATTTTGGAACATCATCGGCTAGAGTTTTAGTCTACAACAACACTTGGTATGAGATAGTTTTAGTTTTAACTACGATAAACCTATGTGGAATAATCTATAAATTTAAAATGTGGAATAATCTTCCTAGATTTTTGTTTCACTTCTCTTTTGTTGTGATACTTTTAGGAGCAATTATTACTAGATATGTTGGATATGAAGGAATTATGCAAATACCACAAGGTACTACAGTAAATCAGATGATTTCACTAGAACCCTACTTACAAGTTACAGTAAAAGAAGGTGAAAAAGTTGTTGCATATAAAGAGTGGCAAAAAGAGTTTACATCTTTGCTTCCAGAATTAAACAATTTTTCTTATAAAGTAGATTTTGACAACACTAATTTAATCATAGACTACAAGAGATTTCAGTTTGAAAAAAAAGAACAAGCAAAGATGGGATTACTTACTGTTGATGTAACTTTAAATGGTAAAAAAGAAACTATTAGATTGCCAGGTTTAAGTGGTCAATTAGGAGTTCCTAGAGATCTTGTTTTTGATAAATACACAGTTACTTTGGAATATGGTTCTAAGTTTATTGCTCTTCCTTTTGCTATTAGATTAAATGAATTTCAATTAGAAAGATACCCTGGGAGTATGGCTCCATCGTCTTATGCTAGTGAAGTTACAGTTATAAAAGATGATAAAACTTATGATTATAGAATATTTATGAATAGAACTTTAAATGAAGGAAATTTCCTATTTTTCCAAAGCTCATATTTTCCAGATGAGAGTGGAACTGTTTTATCAGTAAATAATGACCCTGGAAAATGGCCTACATATTTTGGATATTTTTTACTAACTCTTGGACTATTTTTAAACTTTTTTGATAAAAAATCAAGATTTAGAAAACTAACAAAATTTGTTGCAAACAAAAATTTAGCTATGTTTGTTTTAACTTTAGCTCTTCTTTTAACTCAAAATTTAAAAGCTAATGAGAGTAATACTACGTTACCAGCTCAAGCAGTTGATGATATAACTATTAGAGTTGATTACTTAAATAAATTAAAAGATGAATCAAAAGTAACTGCAGATAAATTTGGACATTTGGTGGTTCAAAGTAGCGGTGGAAGAATGAAACCACTTGCAACTCTAAATAGAGAAATAGTTCAAAAACTAAGTGGAAAATCATCATTTATGGGAATGGATGCAAATCAGATTGTTTTAGGAATGATTACAAGACCTGATATTTGGAAAGATGTAAAAATAATAAAAATAAATACTCCAAAACTTAAAAAATTTCTAGGAATAGCTGAAAGTGAAAAATATATATCTTTTTCAGAAGCATTTGGTGAAAAAAATAATTATTTACTTGCAAAAGAGTCAGAAAAAGCTCTTCTTACAAAGCCAATTGAAAGAGGAACTTACGAAAAAGATATTATAAAAGTAGATGAGAAATTAAATATTATTTATAGTGTATTTAATGGCGCATTATTAAATATTTTTCCAAAAGTTTATGATGAACAAAGTGCAGATGATAACTTCAAATGGTATTCTCCTCTTGAAGCAATGCAAGAATTTTCAGGACAAAATCAAGCTGCTATTGGATCTGTTGTAAGAGGATTATTTAACTCAACGATGGATTTTGATTGGAATAGTGCAAATAATTATATTGATATGATAACTTTATATCAAGACAAAGTAGGAACAGATATAAAACCTACTGCTTCAAAAGTAAATGCTGAAATAGTTTTTAATAAACTAGATATTTTCTTTAATCTAACTTTAGCTTATGTTCTTTTAGGTTTCGTAATGGTTGTTTTAGCTTTTGTTATTATTTTCAAACCAGAGTTTAAACCAGCAAAAACAACAAAAATTATACTTACTATTTTATCTATACTTTTTGCTATACAAACTTTTGGTATGGGTTATAGATGGTATTTATCAGGACATGCTCCTTGGAGTGATATTTATGAAACTTTAATTTATATATCTTGGTCTGCTATATTTGCTGGAGTTATATTTTTTAGAAACTCTTTATTAGCTTTAGGTGCTGCTACAATTATTGCTGGAATTTTTATGTTTACAGCTCATTTAACAGATGTTGATCCTCAAATTACAAGTTTAGTACCTGTTTTAAAATCTTATTGGCTTACAATCCATGTATCTATTTTGACTGCTTCATATGGATTTTTTGGACTTAGTGCAATATTGGGATTTTTAACTTTAATAATGTTTATTTTTAGAAAAAATAGACCACATTTGGATGATGTTGTTAAGCATGTAAGTGCAATAAATGAGATTTCTCTAATTATTGGTTTAGCTTTTATTACTATTGGAAATTTCCTTGGTGGAGTTTGGGCCAATGAGTCTTGGGGTAGATACTGGGGTTGGGATCCAAAAGAGACTTGGGCATATGTTTCAATAGTTGTTTATGCTTTAGTTCTACATCTTAGATTTGTAAAATCTTTAAATACCCCATATGTTTTAGCAACTGCTTCATTGCTTGCGTTTAGCTCTATTATGATGACATATCTAGGAGTAAACTTCTACTTATCTGGAATGCACTCTTATGCAACAGGTGATCCTGTACCTATACCAATGTGGGCTTACTTAACTGTTGCAACTGCTTTTGCTGCAATTATTTTAGCTTACAAAAATAGAGATTTAAAAAATATAGAGTAGATAAAAAGGGCTTAAAGCCCTTTTTATTTAAGACATAATTTTGTAAAAAAGCAAACATACTTTTTATGTAAATTGCTTTTTTTCAAGTTTTATAAAAGAGAGATAAATATGCCAAAAATTTTAGAAATATTTAAAGAGATTACAAAAATTCAAAGATGTAGTGGAAATCATAAAGCATTTATAGAATATATGAAAGAAATATCTAAAAAACTAGAATATCTTTGTCTAGTTGATGAAACAAATAATATTTTATGTAAAAAAGAGAATTCAAAAGCAAATATAGTTTTTCAATCTCACTATGATATTGTTTGTTTAAATGATTTTTGTATTCCTCAAATTATTGAAGATGATACAACTTTAAAAGCAATAGATTCAACTTTGGGAGCTGATAATGGAATTGGTTGCTCATATATGATAGCTTTAATGTATGAAAATTTTGATGGTGAATTTTTATTTACAAGTGATGAAGAGATAGGACTTATAGGTGCAAATGCTTTAAATCTTCCTATAAATTCTAAATATATGCTAAATCTTGATAGTGAAGAAGAAGGTAAAATTTGTATTGGTTGTGCAGGTGGAGTTGATATTATTGCAAAAAACTCAAATAAAAAAATAGTACCAAATATTAAAAATTTAGATTTATATGAGATTTCTATATCAAATCTAGCTGGTGGACATAGTGGTGTTGATATAGATAAAAACATTCCAAATGCTATAAAACTAATTGTAAAAGCTATAAAAGAGTGTGAAGGAAAACTATTGGATATAAATGGAGGTGAGAGAATAAACTCAATTCCTGCAAATGTAAAAGCTATAATTGCTTCAAAAAAGACTCCACAAAAAACTCATGATAATATGAAAATAGAGAGAATCAATACAAAATCTGAACATTTAAATATTTATGATGATGAAATTATTAATTTTTTATACAACTTTGAAAATGGTGTAAGAGATTTTAATAAAGAGTTAAATGTAGTTCAAGACTCTATAAATCTAGCATTAATTAAGACAAATATAGATGAAATTGTTATTGAATTTAGTGCTAGATCTATGAACAATGAAAATTTAAAAGAGTTAAAAGAGAAAACAAAAAAAGAGTTAATAAATAACAATTTTAGTGTAGAAACTTATGGAAAATATCCAGCTTGGAGTCCTGATATAAATGATTTCACATCAAAAGTTTTCAATATTTACAAAACTTTTAATACAAATGCATCTTTAGAAGCTATTCATGCTGGATTGGAGTGTGCTATTTTCAAAGATAAATTTCCAGATTTAAAAATAGCCTCTATTGGTCCAACTATAAAATTTCCTCACTCAAAAAAAGAGTTTGTATATAAGAAATCTGTTGAAAATGTTTTTGAAGTAGTTAAAAAAATTGCAAATAGTATATAGTCTTTAAAAGTTGAGATTAATTCTCAACTTTCATTTTTTAAGAGTTTTAGAAATTTTCCCATTCATCACTATGTTTTGATGACTCTTTTTTTTCAATTTTTTCTATAGTTTGTGTTTTATTTGAAGTTGTAGCTGTAGTAGATTTATGAAAATCTCTAGCTTTTGCACTATCTTTTCCTATAAACTCTTTTGAATTTGCCTCTTTTACAATCCCTTTTGCTATTTCATCTGTAACCAAAGCTATATCATGAGTTTGAGATGATACCATTGCATTTTGTTGAGTTTGACGATCAAGTTCGCTTACTGCATCATTTATCTGTTCTATTCCCATTAATTGCTCTTTAGAAGCATTTTCAATATCAGATATCAAATTCATTGTTTGAGTAATATTTTCACTTAAATCTTTGTACCCATATATCATACTTGAAGCTATTTGTTTTCCTTCATTTGCTTTTATAGTAGCTTCTTCAACAATATGTTTTATATCTTTTGCAGCTTCTGCACTTCTACTCGCAAGATTTCGCACCTCTTGAGCAACTACAGCAAATCCTTTTCCTGCTTCTCCTGCAGTTGCAGCTTCAACTGCAGCATTTAGACTTAGAATATTTGTTTGGAATGCTATTTGATCAATTACACTTATTGCTTCATTTACCATATTTACTTTTTTATTTATTTCATCCATAGCATTTGTTGTATGATTTGCTAGATTTTCTCCATCTTTTGAAGAGCGAATAACACCATCTGATAATTTTGCCATTTTAGCAATACTTTCAGTATTGTTTCTAATATTTGAAGTAATTTGCTCTAAAGCAGCTGCTGTCTCTTCAAGACTTGCTGCTGCTTCATTAGAGCTAATATTTAATTTATTTACATTTTCTAATAAAATTTTTGAACTATCTTCTAACGTAAGTCCATTGATTTTATTTTCTAATAAAAGATGATTTATAGTATCTGCTAAAATATTTATCTCTTTTGCTACATCACCTGTTGAGTTATCTATTCTTGCTGTAAAGTCCATATCTTTATAATTAGATAAAACTTCATCTATTGAAACTAAATCATTATTTACTTTTTTAGATATTATTTCTAGCATATCATTTAAAATATTTTTTAACTCTTCTAGGCTATCATTATCTGTCTTTGCAACAATTCTTTCTCTTAAATTTCCTTTATTTATTTGTGAAACAACCTCTTTTACATTATTAATTAAGGCTTCATCTTGTTTTAGTAGATTGTTTGTTCTTTCAATATTTTTATTTACTACTTTTGTCATTATTCCTATTTCGTCTTCAGATTTTATCTCTATTTTATAAACATATGAACTCTCTTTATTTAGATATTTAAAAAATGATAAAAGTCCACTTTCAAATCTTTCTAAAGGAGATATAATCTCTTTTGTAATAAAAAATGAGATAAGGAAAATTAAAATAACCGAAACAACGATAGCAATAATAACTATTCCTAAAATAATAGAAGCAATTTTTTCTTTTGAATTTTTGTGCATAATTTCAATATTTTTTTCAATATTATCAACATAAACTCCAGTTCCAATCATCCATTTCCACTCTTGAAGCCCATCTGCATACCCTATTTTGTCATATAAAGTCGGATCATCTTTACTTTTTGGAAAATCAAAAATTACTGTTCCTCCACCTTTTTTTGCAACTTCTATCAAATCTTTTATATAATAAATACCTTTTTGGCTTTTATTTTCAATTAGATTTTTTCCAATTAATGATGGATTTATTGGATGCATTATATTTGTACCATCATAGTCATAAACAAAAAAATATCCATCTTGACCAAATCTAATTTTTGAAATTTCATTTAAAGCTTTTGCTTTTAACTCTTTTTCTTCATTGTCTATATAAACTCCTGTTCCAACAACCCAACCATAAGGTTCAAACAACCTTATATTAGATAATTTTGCTCTAGGTTCTTTACCTGGAATTACTTGTTCATAAGGTACAAAACCTTCACCTTTTTCAAAAGCAGTTTTTATAAATTCTAAAATATGTTTTCCATTATTTTTACTACCTTCTCTCTCTGGAGTTAAAGGTAATTTTAGTATTGTAGAGTTTTTATCATATACAAAGAAGTAATCATTTTCTTCTCCATATCTAACAGAACCAATAGCTTCTAAAAGAATTTTTTTTAGTTCGGCTTCTGGCATTTTATTTTTTTGTTCATCATAAATTTTTAATATCATTGCAAACAAAAAATCAGTTTGTGATTTTAGATATGCACCTTTTCTTGCTTTTATATTTTCAATTTTTGCTTCTTCATAGGCACTTTTTGCAATATTTTGAGCAAATGCTGTATAGTTTTTTAACTCTTCTATACTTGAATTAAAAGCATTTTGCTTATATTCTTCAATAGTTTGATTTGTAAGATTATTAACCTCATAAATAGACTTTGTAGCTATTATAGTAGAAACTAATATAATAGTAATTATTACAATGCTTAGTAACTTAACTCGTATTGATAAATTTTTCATAAAAAACCCTTTTGTGTTTATTGAAAATCATTTTACCAAAAGAATTATAAGTTTGTTTGTAATTTTATATAGATTTTTATTAGATTTTAAAAAGGTAGATTATAAGCCGTGTTTTGTATTTGACAATAATTTATCTAGGTATTAAATCACTTTAATACTCCTGCGAAGACGAAAAATGTGAAGCTAAATACCATGTCTTCTTACTACAAGTTGGGTTTACAAAGCTGTTAAGATTACTCAAAACACTGGTAGGCTCTTACTCTACCGTTTCACCATCACCAAAAAATTGGCTGTATACTTTCTGTTGCACTATCCCTTAGATTACTCTAGCCATCCGTTAGATGGAACCTTGCTTCACTGCAGCACGGACTTTCCTCTTGAAATCAAGCTATTGTCTATCTACCTTTGGTCGAAATTGTACCTATTTTCTTATTAAATCATAATTACTAGGAGCTACAAATACAAAAATATTATCATCAATTGGTTCATCTTGAATTGAATTTGAGAAAATTATTTCAACATTGTTGTCAAGAGTATCTTTATAAGTTATTTTTTTTATTTTATTACTACTCATAGAGATTTGATATTTTGTACCATCTATTGTTGAAACATAGTTATTGTTATCAATCTTTTTAGCCTCTTTTAAAAGCTTTAATATGTTTATCTCATTTTCAAGTGTTGTAAAAATAGCTTGTTCTAACTCTGGTTCATCAACTATTGCCATATTATTGTCAATATAAACATTTTTAACGACTGGAGTTTTATATTTCCACAAAATTTGTCCACTACTTTTTATAAAAACTTCACCTTGATAAGTTATGATATCACTTGAACTTGATGTAATAGTTTGGGTAAATTTCGATTGAAAACTTTTAAGATTTTGAATATCATTTGAAGAAAAACAGAAGCTTGAAAAAATAAACAGAGTAAATATAAGCTTATAAAACATTTTTTAACCTTTTTTTATATATAATCATTGCTTCATTATAACGAAAAGGAACTAATTTTATGTTAAATGTTTTTTCAAAAGTTTTTGGTACAAGAAATGATAGAGTTGTAAAAAAATATAAAAATATAGCAAACGAAATAACAAATTTGGAAGCAATATACTCAAAGCTAAGCGATGATGAGCTTAAAGCCAAATTTAATGAGTTTAAAAAAGAAGTACAAAACGATGAAAAATCATTGGATAGTGTTTTAAAAGATGTTTTTGCAATAACAAGAGAGGCTAGTCTTAGAAGTTTAGGTCTTAGACCTTATGATGTACAGTTAATTGGTGCTATGGTTTTAAATGATGGAAATATTGCAGAGATGAAAACAGGAGAGGGAAAAACTCTTGTTGGTGCTATTGCTGTTTGTTTAAATGCATTAAGTGGGAAAGGTGTACATGTTGTAACAGTAAATGATTATTTAGCAACTAGAGATGCAAATGAGCTAAAACCACTATATGAGTTTTTAGGATATAGTGTTGGTGCTTTGAGTGATGCAGTAAGAGATGATGATACAAGAAGAGAACAATATGCTTGTGATATTACTTATGGAACAAATAGTTCTTATGGTTTTGATTTTTTAAGAGATAATATGGTTTATGATTTAAAAGACAAAGTTCAAAGAGGTCATCACTTTGTAATTGTAGATGAAGTTGACTCTATTTTAATAGATGAAGCTAGAACTCCTTTAATTATTAGTGGTCCAACAAATCACAAAAATTCAAATTATGTAAAAGCAAATGAGATAGCATTAAAATTAGTTCGTGGAGAATTAATAGAACCAAAAAATGCTAGTGAAAAACCAACTACAACTGGAGATTTTATTGTAGATGAAAAAAATAGAGCTGTAAGTTTAACAGAAGATGGTCATATAAAAGCCGAAGAGCTTTTTGGAGTTGAAAATCTTTACTCTATTGAAAATGCTATGTTATCGCACTCTCTTGACCAAGCGCTTAAAGCAAACTATATTTTCCAAAAAGATGTTGATTATGTTGTAAAAGATGATCAAATTATTATTGTAGATGAGTTTACAGGAAGATTAAGTGAAGGAAGAAGATTTAGCGAAGGACTTCATCAAGCACTTGAAGCAAAAGAAAAAGTTGCTATTCAAGATGAAAGTCAAACTTTAGCAGATACAACATATCAAAACTACTTTAGAATGTATAAAAAACTTTCAGGAATGACAGGAACAGCTCAAACAGAAGCAACAGAATTTGCACAAATCTATAATCTTGATGTTGTATCAATTCCTACAAATGTGCCTGTTAAAAGAGTTGATAAAAGTGATTTAATCTATAAAAGTGAGAGAGAAAAGTTTGAGGCAGTTTGTGAAAAGATAAAATATTATCATGAAAAAGGGCAACCAGTACTTGTAGGAACTGCAAGTATTGAAAAAAGTGAAAAACTTCATAAATTTTTATCAGATAAAAAAATTCCTCATACTGTTTTAAATGCAAAACAACACGAAAAAGAGGGAAAAATAATTGCTGACGCTGGTCAAAAAGGTGCTATTACAATTGCAACAAATATGGCAGGTCGTGGAGTTGATATTAAGTTAACACCTGAAATATTAGAACTTGGTGGATTAGCAATTATTGGAACAGAAAGACACGAAAGTAGAAGAATTGATAATCAGCTAAGAGGAAGAGCCGGACGACAAGGAGATGTTGGAGAATCTCAATTTTATTTATCTTTAGAAGATAATCTTTTAAGAATATTTGGAAGTGATAGAATAAAATCTATTATGGAAAGATTAGGAATAAAAGAAGGAGAGTTTATTGAGTCAAAAATGGTTACAAGAGCTGTTGAAAATTCTCAAAAGAAAGTTGAAGCTATGCACTTTGAAAGTAGAAAACATCTATTAGAGTATGATGATGTTGCAAATGAGCAAAGAAAAGTAATTTATGCATTTAGAAATGATTTATTAAGAGAGGATTATGACATAGCTTCTAAAATAGATGAAAATAGAGTTGAATATGTTCAAAATCTTTTATCTGAATTAAATATTACTAGAGCATTAAGTGAAGATGAGTTTGATTACGAACAACTAATAGCAAGACTTAAAGAGGAACTTCATTTTATAGTAAAAGTTGAAGATATCAAAAGTGAAGATTACGAAGATTTAGAAAATAGATTAGTACAAATTTTAAAAGATGTTTATGAGCAAAAAATGAGTCAAGCAGGAGATAAACAAAAAGCTGAAATTGAAAGAATATTATATCTTCAAATTTTAGACAATGCTTACAGAGAGCATCTTTACTCTATGGACACTCTTAAAACTGGAATTGGACTTAGAGGATACAACCAAAAAGATCCACTAGTTGAGTATAAAAAAGAGTCTTATAATATGTTTATAGATTTGGTTGCAAATATTAAACTAGAAATTATAAAAATTCTTTTTACAATCCAACTTCAAAGTAAAGAAGAGAAAGAAGCACTAGAAAAAATAAAAGAAACTATGGAAAAATCAAATGAGCATATAACTACAAATCTTGCACAAGAAGTTGTAAAAAGTAGTGAAAAAAAGATAGCTCGGAATGAAGTTTGTCCTTGTGGAAGTGGATTGAAATACAAACAGTGTTGTGGGAAAAGTGGTCCAAAAAGAGGCTTGGTAGCAGGAATTTAATTTGAATAAAGAATTAATAAATTTTATAGTTAAAAAGTATCTAAAGTTTGATAAAAAAAATCCATTTATCTCTATTAGTGCTATTTTAGCTTTTATTGGAGTTGCTATTGGGGTTATGGTACTAATATTATCAATGGCCATAATGAATGGAACAGCAAAAGAGTTTGAAAGAAAACTTTTTACTATGAACTATCCACTAACTATCTACTCAAAAAGTGCAAATAGTGTAAATGAAGATTTACTCTTAGATCTTGAAGCGAATTTCAAAGATCTTAAATTTTCTCCATTTATATCAACTCAAGCCATTGTTCAAAATGCAAACAATATGAGTGGTGGAATGATTTTTGGAGTAATTCCAGAAAAAGAGGCAAAAATTAACCCTATTTTCAAAGAGGCTTTAAGAGATTTTAATTTTAGTAAATTTGACATAATAACAGGTGTTGGAATAAGCGACAAACTTCTTCTTACTCAAAATAGTAAATTAACGCTATATTTTACAGAGTTAAATCCAGCTGGTTTTTCGCTTATGCCAAAAATGAAAAGGTTTGACTATATCTCATCATTTAACTCTGGTCTTAGTGCATACGATAAGGCCTATATGTACACAACTATTGAAGCTTTGCAAACTCTTCTTCAAAAAGATATTGGTTCTTACGATGGTATTCATGTACATTCGGACGATGCTTTTGTTGATATTGAAAAACTAAGAACTTTTTTACAAGATAAAAAAGTTGGTGTTGTTGGTTGGTGGCAACAAAATGGAAACTTTTTTGCTGCTATGAAGATGGAAAAAACGGCTCTTTTTATAGTTTTAATGTTGATTATTTTAGTTGCTTCATTAAATATAATTTCATCTTTACTTATGACTGTAATGAGTAGAAGAAAAGAGATAGCACTTCTTTTGTCAATGGGTGCTAGCTCAAAAGAGATAAAATCTATTTTCCTCAAAGTTGGTATGGCTATTGGTTTTGGTGGTATTATTTTAGGTATTATTTTAGGCTTTATTGGGTATTTTTTACTTGATACTTTTGATATAGTAAGCTTACCAGCTGATGTTTATGGAAGTGCTAAATTACCTTTAGATTTAGCTGTCACAGATTTTATATCTATTGTTGTAGGCTCTATTGTTATTGTATTATTATCATCTTTTTATCCAGCTAGCAGAGCGACAAAAATAGATGTTATTGATGTTTTAAGGAATGAGTAATTATATAAAGACTTAAAATATAGTATTTTTTATACTATATTGGTCTAAATATTTTATAAAACTATTTTTTTGGTCTAAATGCTTTTATAATCTCTTCATTAGTCTCTAAATATGGACCTTCCATCAAATCTATACAGTATGGAATAGCTGGAAAAACTGCATCTAAACACTCTTTTATTGATTTTGGTTTTCCTGGAAGGTTTACTATTAAAGAGCTTCCTCTAAGTCCTGCTGTTTGTCTTGAAAGAATAGCTGTTGGAACATATTGTAAACTTACACTTCTCATAAGCTCTCCAAAACCTGGCATCATTCTATCACACACAGCTTCAGTTGCTTCTGGAGTTACATCTCTTAAGGCTGGTCCTGTTCCTCCTGTTGTTACAACCAAACAGCACTTTTGATTATCTATTAAATCTATTAAAGTCTCTTCAATAGTCGTTCTATCATCACTAATACATCTATAAACCTCTTTCCAAGGAGATTTTAAATAACCATTTAAAGTATCAATAATAGCCTTTCCTGATAAATCCTCATAAATTCCAGCACTTGCTCTATCACTTGTAGTAACTATTCCAATTTTTGCTATTTTTTTTATATCTTCAATCATAGTAAATGTCCTTTATCTTTAAAATAATAAACTGTTGCAAACTCTTTAAAAAAATCTTTTGCAACAGAACTATCAATTATTTTGTCATTTTCGCCTAAAAAAACTTCTATTTTTGAACCCTTAGACTTTAACTCTTCAAAATCTTCTTTTTTCCAAATAAACTCTAATAGTTCATCTAAATCTTCATATTTTCCTATATTTAAATACTCTTTTATATTTTTATTTTGCGGATATTTTACATTTTCTAAGAAATTATTTATATAAGTCTCTTTATCTTTTTTGAAAAATAATTTTTGCATTTTTTTGAATTTTTCATCTTTATTTTGAAAAAAAGATGGTGAAAAGAGTTGAAGTTTATCCAATCTTGTTTTACTTTCTAAAGCCTGTTTAAAAGCTTTAATAGCTCCATATGAAAATCCAGAGATTATAAAATCCCCTATTTCTAAATAATCCTTAAAAATTTCACACTCATTTTTAAAACAAAATCCACTATAAAAGTTATTGCAAATCATCAAGAGTTATTACCTCATTTTTAAGCATAATATCTTTTAATTTATTTATCTTTTCAATGTTTTGCGAAAATTCAAGCTTTAGACCCTCTTTTGCATTAAAAATTATATCTTTGCTATCTTTTGCCATTTTATATTTTTCTACCATCAACACTGCAATATCTTCTGCTCTTTTTATATCATCTTCACCTATTGCAAATTTTTTATTTTTTATTAACTCAAGTCCAACACTTCCTGATAGTTCTCTTTTTATGTTTTCTTCTAACTCTTCAAAAGATAAAAATACTTTATTTATTTTTTTTACGCCCTCTTCTAGTAAATTTACTTTTGATTTTGTAATATATGCCTTACAAGTTTGATAAATTGCTAGAATCTCTTTTTGCTCACTATCAAGAATCTTAAGTTGTTTTTTACCAAACTCTAGCTTATTTTTTGCGATTTCAATATCATTTTCACTTAATACTTTATTATTGTTTTTTATCATATTTAAAAGAGCTTCATTTACTAATGTTGCTAATGCAGCTGAACTAAAACCTGATGTGTCATTTGAAAGTTTTTGAATATTTATCTCATATTTAACATCTTTTAAATAAAGCTCTAAAATCTTTCTTCTATCTTCCATATTAGGTAATCCAACATACAATCTTCTATCAAATCTACCTGCTCTTAAAAGTGCATCATCTAAAACTTCTATCTTATTTGTTGCAGCAATTACTATTACTCCACTCTCTCCATCAAATCCATCCATTTGAGTTAGAAGTTCATTTAAAGTTGACTCTCTCTCATCATTTGATTTTCCACTTCTCATCTTTCCAACAGCATCTATTTCATCTATAAATACAATTGATGGTGCATTTATTTTTGCACTTGAGAAAAGTTCTCGCACCTTCTTCGCACCCATTCCAACATAAATATGAACAAAACTAGCTCCACTTTGATAAAAAAAAGGAACTTGAGCCTCTCCTGCAACTGCTCTTGCGATAAGAGTTTTTCCAACACCTGGAGGACCAACCAATAAAACACCTTTTGGAAGTTTTACACCAAATTTTTGGTACTTTTTAGGATTATTTAAAAAATCAACAATCTCTTCAAGCTCCTCTTTTATCTCTTTAATTCCAGCAACATCTTTAAATGTAATACTTGAACTAACAGGTTTTATTGTAAAATCAATATTTTTAGAATCACTAGAAGTTAAGCTTTTCTCTTGAAGCTCTTTTTCAAAAGAAGAGTTTTCTTGCTTTAAGCCTCTTTTTTTAAGGAAATAATCTCTTATTTTATCTTGTTTAGCTCTTAGCACAAATGATAAAATAAGTAAGATAAATAAAAAACCAACCCCTATATAATAGCTTACTCCTTGAATATTTGTACTACTTTTATAGATTGTATATGAAAATAAAACGACCAAAACTATGGCTGATAAAACCATTAACTTAAAGTTTTTATCTATATTTTTATTATTTAAATCTTGCTTCATTTTTATTAAACTCCACTTTATAATCTTCTAAATTTAACCAATCTGATACTAAATCTTCATTTGAACTTATCTCAACTTGATTAAAAAACTGATCAAACCCTAAATACTTACCATTTTTCTCTTGCTCAACTAAAACCTCTAGTTTAACTTTATTATTCTTTATATTTTGTCTAAATTCGTAGTTTTTTTGCTTAATTATCTCTATAAGTTCAATATATCTATCTTTTGCAACATCACCTTTTACAATATCTTTCATAGAAGCACTTGGTGTTCCATCTCTTTTAGAATAAGTAAAAGCATGAATATGAGTTAGAGGAAAATTATGCAAATTTTTCATAGCCTCTTGCCAAATTTCTTTTGTTTCTCCTGGGTGTCCAACTATAAAATCAGTTCCTAAAGCATATCCATTTTGGCTTAAAAACTCAAAAAGCTCTAAATCACTTAAAACTTTATTTCGTCTATTCATAATTTTTAACATCTCTTTTGAAGTGTGTTGAAGGGCAATATGAAGATGTTTTGCCATAAAAGGCTCATTTATAAGCTCTTTAAATTCATCATCAATTTGAATTGGTTCAATACTTCCCATTCTAATTCTTTTAACACCTTTTATAAGTGACATTTTTTTTAGAAGTTTTGCTAATGAAGTATGCATTTTTTTACCATAACTTCCTACATTTGTGCCTGTTAAAATAAACTCACTAAATCCATTATTTGCCAAAGTTTGCACTTGATTTAAAATCACACTCTCTTCATAACTTCTAGCATCACCTCTCACATGAGGGATAATACAATAAGAGCATCTAAAATCACATCCCTCTTGTATTTTTATAAATGCCCTACTTTTTCCAACAAACTCTTCAACAACTGTTGTATCAAGACTTTTTAAATCGCCAAGTTTATAGAATTTATCATCTAATTTTAAAATTTCATTAATATTCTCTTTAAGACTTGAACCAAAAAGTCCATCGATTTTATCATCTGCAAAAAGCTTCTCACCTTTTGTTCTTGTTCCGCAACCTGTAAATATTACTTTTGGGTAGTTTTCAAGTTTTTTCAAACTATTTATATAGCTTCTAGCTGTTGTATCTGCACTATTTGTAACTGTACAAGAGTTTATTATTACAACATTTGCTTCTTTTTCATTATTTGTTACATCAAAATCTTTTAGGTTACTAATCATCACTTGTGTATCAAAAATATTTGTTCTACAACCAAAAGTCTTAAAATAAACCTTTGGTCTATGTTCACTAAAATTCATAAAATATTTATCCTAATTATCATCTACTTCAAACTCTTTTTTTGGCATTTTTGATGCTGGGCCATAAGGGTTTGAAGTTTTATTTATATTTATTTGCTGAGTTGGATAAGCTATATGTATATCATCCTCTTTCATTAAAGCTTCAAGTATTTCAGCACAAATAGTACTTCTTAAAACAAGTGCAGCAAAAGAGTTTGTAAGATACCAACCAGAAATAACCATTCCATAAGGCTCTAATAGAGTAAATACCCTTGGTTCAACTCCAGTTGCTCTAAGTTGATATTTATTTCTCATTTTTGAAAGCTGTTTTCTTGTAATATCACTATAACCTTTTGAATAGTGTTTCAAAATATCTCTAATAATCTTTTGAGCCTTTTTAAAATTTGAATCAAAAGTTAAAGTTATATCAATTCCATCCCAAACTGTTTTTAGTTCGCTATGACTATAATTTGAAATAAGCTCAGAAAAAATATAGTTATTTGGTACAAAGAAAATTCTTCCAGCTCTTCTATTTTTCATATATGAAACAAGCGTAACATCCTCTTTTATAGTGATTTTAAATAAAGAAATATCTAAAACATCTCCAACAGTTTCAACCTCTCCTTTTGTAACACGAATTCTATCTCCAACTTGTATAAAACCAGAAGTTACAATAACTAACCAACCAAAAATAGACATAAACCAATCTTTTAATGCAATAGCAATACCAGCAGATGCAAATCCTAAAATTGTTACAAGATATGAAACATTATCAATATAAGAGAAAAGAAGAAGCATTAAAACTAAAAAAGCCAATGTAAAATTTATAATTTTATTTACCATATAATAATTTTCATTTTGTGAAAAATATCTTTTTAGTGTTAATTTCACCAAAAATGAAACTATAAGCATAATTACAATAATAGCAAATATCAAAAGCATTTTTTGTACTTGTTGAGATATTTGATTTTTTATCTCTAAAATAACCTGCTCAATTTTTCTTCCGTAAACCTCTTGAGTTGTGCTTACAATGTCTAAAACAATCTCAAAATCTCTTTTTTGTTTATCCAAAAATACTATTTTCTCTTTGTATTCATCTTTTGGCTCTAAAACAAATAAATTTCTATAACTATCAAGCTCTTCTTCGAGATTTTTTGATAAAAATTCTAATTGCGATTCTAAACTAGTAAATTGTTGTTTACTATCTTCCATCTTTTTTATACTTGATAGAGCATTAATTATCCCAAAAGGGTTTGTAATTTTTTCAACTATTTCAATCTCTGGCGGATTTATCAAACTTCCTATTGGTGAACCCTTATATTCACTTATTAACTCTAGTTCATTCTCTTTTACTCTAATTTTATTTAAAAGTTGATACTCAAGCTCATCACTTAAATTATTTTTTCTTTTTAAACTATCTTTTAATTGTTCTAAATCAGCTGAAATTTTACTGTACGACAAATAGTTTGAATATCTTTTTAAAAGAATATTGTCTTTAAATCCAGACTCTATTTTATTTATTTTTTCAAGTAAAATATTTGCTTCGACCATGTTTTCAATGTCTAAAATATTTTCATCTTTTTTTTGACTATTTTTAGAAGAGCCTTTTTTTTGATCTACTTTTTCTATTTTTTCTATTTTTTCTATCTTTGCATCACTTGTACTATCTTGATTTGCATTTAAAACTGTAGTACCAGCTAGAAAAAGTATTAAAATAACTATCGTTTTAAACAATTAAAATCCTTTTAATATTTCAATAACATCATCTTTTTTTATATCATCTGTAATTTTACAGTCACCAATCCCAGCAGGTAAAATAAATTTAATCTTACTATTACTAGACTTTTTATCCAAGAAAAAATGCTCATAAAAATCTTCAACATCATTTATTTTAAAAGTTGTTGGAATATCATATTTTTTAAGTAAATTTTCTACTCTTTTTTCATCTTCTTGACTTATAAACCCTAGTTTAACAGCTAAAGCATTTGCCATACACATTCCAATTCCAACAGCTTCACCATGAAGATATGTTTTATAATTTGTAAGATTTTCTATAACATGCCCAAATGTATGACCATAGTTTAATGCAGCTCTTAATCCTTGCTCTTTTTCATCAACACTTACTACATATGCTTTTGTTTCTACTGATTTTTGTATAGCAATATCTATATTTTTTTCATCTTTTAAATCGTTATTTTCAAGCCAACTAAAAAAATCTTTATTGAAACAAACAGCCATTTTTATAATTTCAGCAATTCCAGCTCCTAACTCTCTTTTTGGAAGAGTTTTTAAAAAACTTGAATCAATATAAACAGCTTTTGGCTGATGAAAAGTTCCTACTAAATTTTTTCCATATTTATTATTTATTCCTGTTTTTCCTCCAACACTTGCATCTACTTGTGATAAAAGTGTAGTTGGAATTTGAATAAAATCAATTCCTCTTTGATAAATTGATGCAGCAAAACCAGTCATATCTCCAATAACACCACCACCAAATGCAACAAGAAGAGATTTTCTATCAAGTTTTGCTTCAAAGCATGAACTTAAAATATCTTCTAAAGTTTGCATATTCTTATACTCTTCACCATCTTTGATTGTGCAAATAGATAACTCTTTTGCTGTTAATTTTGATTTTAAATACTCTAAATGAAAACCAGCAACCGTAGGGTTAGTAACAACAACAACTTTTCTATCAAAGCTCAAAGCTTTTAATTTTTCTATGTAAATTTCGTATGAATTATCACTTGTTAAGTCTATTTTTACAATCATAATTTATCTTTCATTTGATATAAGTAGAAATAGATATTAACCAAAAAAAGCTAAAAAAAGCCTTTTTTTGGTCAAATAGTAGTTTTTATAATTTTGACATAACAGAGCCAGAAATTGCGTTTATTCCTATCTCTTCCAAAGTTTTTATCTCTTCAATTTCATCAACACTTGTAGCAACAAGTTTAATATCTAAAGATTGTGTAAGTATTTTTAACATATTTAAACTTTGTCTTGATTCAAGCAAGAAGAATTTTGAAGCTTTAATATAAAGTGGTCTTAACTCTTTTAAATAGTTATAATCATCGCTATTTGCAATAAAATTAAATATAGCAAAGTTAAATCCAAACTCTTTAAATAGTGAAATATACATCAAAGTACTATTGAAATTTTTATTAAATGCTTCTTCTTCAATTTCAAAAATAATATTTTTTGAAATATGTTTATACTTGCTTAATAACTCTTTTAAATTTGCATAACTACTTAATTTCTCAATAAATAAAGTAGGAAGTTGAATTGATACAAACTCATTTGCTTTATTTTGTTTGAAAACTTTTTCAATAACATGTAAATATACTTCATCTAATCTATTTTGTTCTAAAACAGAAGCTATAAATTCGCCATATCTTATTGTCTCGCCTTTAAAATCAAGCTCAAAACTAATTGTTTTTAAATACTCTTCTTTTGAGTTAATATCAACAATATCTCTATGTATAAGTCTAAAGAACTCCTCTTTTAAAGATACATTTAATATATTTATCCACTCCTCTTTTGTTTTAATATTTTCCATATGAGTAACATAGAAGTATTCTTTATCACTATTTACTTTTGCTTGAGAAAGTGTGTAGTCTATTTTTGTAAATAGAGTTCTTAGACTCTCTTCATTTTCATATTTACAAAGACCAATAAAAATATTATCTTCAAGCTCTACAATAGCTTTTAAATCAATTATCAGTTTTTCTAAAGCGTTTTTTACATCTTCTTCTTTTGCGTTTGGAACAAGTGCTAAAAACTCTGAACCATTCATTCTAACAACAATATCATTATCACCATCAAAACTATTTTTTAACTTTGAAGCTAATTTAAACAAAATCTCATTTGTTTTTATAAATCCATAAGTTTTGTTTATTACATCAAGTTTTATTGCAAGAGATACTATAAAACCTTTATTATTTGAGCTATCTTTATCTAAATACTCATTTGCTTTTAATATAAAATATTTTCTATTATTTATTTTTGTTACTTCATCAAAATATAAAAGCTCTTTATTTGTCTTTAATACTTCATTTGTATTTTGAAACATTTTTTCAAATTTAGAAACCATACTATTTATACTAGTTGTTAAAGTTTTAAACTCATCCGTAAAAGGTTGTTCAGTTGAGAGTATAAACTCATTACTCATTACAGCTTTTGCTTGATTATTTATTGTTCTTAATGGCTTTAGAATAAAATTAAAAAATATAGATAAAATAATCATCAAAACAACAAAGCTAAACGCCAAAGATTGTAAAAGTTTTATAAACATACTATATGTTTGATTATAATAAATAGCTCTATCTGCATAAATTTCTAAAACCCCTAAAACATTCCATCCTTCTGAAATGCTTGCAAGTGCTGAAATTTCACCAGTATCTACAATTTTAATAAACCAATGTGGTATCTCATCACTAATTATTAACTCTTTTTTTAGTTCATAAACTATCTCATCGTTAATATTTTTAAATACAATTTTTTCATAATTTCCATTATCAAAAGCTGCATTTATAACTGTTTTTATAGTTCCTTCATCAACTCCTGCATTTGTTATTGATAAACTAGTACTTGTAACACTATTTTGTACATTTTCATACAAAGATTTTGCCGATGAATCTTTTATAATATTAAAAGATAAACCAATAATAGATACAAAAAGTATCAAAAAAATAAAACCAAGAACAATAGAAACTTGCTTTAATAAACTCATATTTTTTTTCCTTTATAATCTTTAATTAATGTATCCCACTTTCTGTGAGCAGCTGTTTTTTCACCCTTTAGAATATTTGGATTAAAGTTGAAAACTGGTATCAAATCATCTCTTTTTGAAGCTGGCTGTATAGTTTTTCTTAAATTATCTAAAACTAAAGGTTCAGAACTTGGTGTTTCAAAATATGTCAAAACCATATGTGCTTCATTTGAAGATTTAACTCTAACATAAGATAAAAACATTTTAGAAGTTGGAACTCCTAAGTATTCAAGTGCAAGATATTTTGCAATTGCATAATCTTCACAATCTCCTTTATCTTTTGCTAAAAATTCATAAGGGTTTGCCCAATAATCACTAGTACCATAAACAGTTTGATCACTTGCATATTTTATACCATTGAAAAAATCATTTATCTTCTCAAGCTTTGTTCTTAAATCAGAGTTTTTGCTTTTTTCCAACATAGTATTTAATGCAATAAACCTATTTTTTGCAAATTTTCCATATTTTTCTTCAACTTTTAAAATTAAAGAGGTATCAACAAAATCAGCATTTATAGTAAAAAACAGTAGAAAAAATATACTAATTAAAATTTTCATGTAATTATTATATCTAAAAATAATATATTTTTTTCTTTTCTATAATATATGATAAAATGAGAAAAAAATTGAAGGATTTTATATGAAAGAGTTGATTTTAATAAGACATGCAAAATCTAGTTGGTCAAATCCCCTTTTAGAAGATTTTGAAAGACCTTTAAATAAAAGAGGTGCAAAAAATGCACCTTTTATGGCAAAAATTTTAAAACAAAAAGAGGTAAATCCAGATTTAATAATCTCTTCACCATCAAAAAGAACAAAAGATACTTTAGATTTTTTTATCAAAGAGTTTGATTATAAAGGAGAAATTATCTTTGAAGAATCGATTTATGAAGCACCTTATATTAATATTTTAAAAGTTATAAAAAATATAGATGATAAACATAAAACTATATTTTTATTTGGACATAATCCTGGATTTAATGATTTAGCAGATTTTTTATTAGGAAGATTTGAAGAAAATATACCTACATGTGGAGTATTAAAACTAAATTTTAATATATCAAAAGGGGAAGATATTAAAGAAAAAATTGGAATTTTAGAGTTTTTTATATATCCAAAAATGTTTGATAAATCTTAAAGAAAAAGATTTATTTACGTATTAAAAGATATACAAAAAATGGAGCTCCAATAAAAGCAGTCACAACACCTATTGGTAAGCTTGAAGCTGTTGGTAAAACTCTTGAAATTAAATCACAAAAAACTAAAAAAGTTCCACCAAAAAATAGTGTTGGTATAAATAGTTTAGTTGCACTTTGCTTGTATATTAGCTTTACAATATGAGGAATTACAAGCCCTACAAAGCCAATAGGTCCTGTAAAACTAATACAAATACCAACACAAATAGTAATAAAAAGAAGTAAAATCAAAATAGTTTTATTTACATTTAAACCTTTTAAAAAAGCCATATCATTTGATATAAGAAGTAGATTTATACTATTTTTCATTTTATAAATAAAAATAATAAGACAAATTGCCACAACAAATACAACAAAAGAAGCAAGAAATCCAACTGTATCAAGACTTCCTAAGGTAAATCTTACTATTGAATAGTTTTCTTGAAGATTACTCATAAAAAATATAAGCATAAGTGCTGAACTATAAAAATATGATAGTGCAATTCCTATTAGTAGCATTGAATTTGTAGAACTTATAAGTTTATTGGAACTTATCTTTTTAGAAATTATAAATAGAATTAAAATAGTAACAAGTGATCCAAAAATACTAGAAAAAAATAGTGGTATCAAAGGGAAAAAAACTATAGAAATAGCTGAAAATAGTGTTGTTCCACTTGCAATTCCTAAAGTATATGGAGTTATTAACTCATTTTTAAAAACTATTTGAAAAATTAAACCACCAATAGCCAAAATTGAACCTACAAAAAATGCCAAAATAACTCTAGGAACTCTTAAGTCCCAAAAAACAGTAGATAAACTATCATTTAAATTAAAAATATCTTTAATATTTATTGTAATTTCTCCTAAAAAAGGAGATAAAAATATAATCAAAATAGCAAAAATATATAATATTTTTTTCATAAATCAAGTACCAAATGTGAATCTAAAAGTTTTAAATTTTCACCATAAAATCTATTTAAATTCTCTTGTATAAAAAATTCACTATGAGAGCCAAAAAATTTCAAAGAACCTTTTTGTAAAAATAGTACTTTGAAATCTTTTAAAGCAAAAGCAAAATCAAGGTTATGTGTAATTACTATTTTTTGAGAAAGTAAGCTTGAATTTAAAATATCAAAAACATCTTTTACTCTATTCAAATCCAAATTTGCAGTTAATTCATCAAAAATTGTAATATTTGCATTGTGAAGTAAAGCACTAGCAAGAAGTAAAAGTTGCTGCTCTCCTGAACTTAAATCTACACAAGAGTTTAATTTTAGATCTTCAAGTTTTAGTGAAGATATAATTTTTTCTATATCTTCTATATTTTTTTCTTCTATAATTGATAGTTTTAAATACTCTAAAACATTTAAATATTCATCAAATATTTCAAAACGACTAGGTATATAATTTATATATTTTGCTCTATCATATGAGCTTAAATCTTTTATATTTTTACTTTCAAAAAAAAGATTAGAAGATGGTAAAAGATTTGATAAAACTTTTGCTAAAGTAGATTTACCTGCTCCATTTTCACCTAAAATAAGTAAATTTTCACTTTTTTCTAAAATAAAAGATATATCTTTTAAAATAAAATTACTAAAATTTTTTAGTTCTAACATCTTCTAAAATACCTTTAAAATCATCTATTAAATATTTTACTCTGTGACTTGAGATTCCTGAGTATTCATCATCTATTATATAAATATTCTCTTTTTTACTTGCAGTTACTGGTAACTTTTTCCAAAGATTTAACATATCATCTTTTTCTTTATCATCTTTTAAATATGGCGCTAATAATATAATAATATCTGGATTTAAAGTAATCAATTTTTCACTATTTATTGAAGGTTGTGATTTCAAACTTGATTGATAGGCATTTATATTTTTACTAGCTTTTATAATATCTTCAAAATATATAAAATTTCCTACTACAAAAATCTGATTTGATAGCGTGTTTTGTGGACTTATTACTATAAGTATTTTTTGATTTTCTATAATATTTTTTAAAGATTCCAAACTATTTTCTATCTGATTATTTAAATCTTTTGCTTCCTCTTTTTTATTGAAAACTTCACCTAAATCTTTTATTGTAAACTTAATATCCTCTAAACTATTTGTTTTATAAACCAAAGTTTTAAAATTTAAATCTTTTAAACTTTGGTTTAATTTTTTATCATAATCTTGATTTAATATAATAGTTGGATTTAAATTTACAACTTTTTCCAAACTAACACTTCCATATCCTCCAACTTTTTGAATATTTTTTGACTCAATTGGAAAATCACAAAACTCAGTATTTGCAATAATTTTATCTCCTAAACCTAAGGCAAAAGATATTTCATTTATTGCTGGACTTAAAGTGATAATTCTCTCATTTGCATTTAAAAAATTTATAAAAAGTAGAAGATATAGTAGTTTTTTCATCTTAGAAGCTAGCCTTTAATCCAACAAATGCTGCTCTTTGACTAGTTGCATAGCCATCAACTATTTGATAATCTTTGTTGAAAATATTATCAAGTTTAAGATATGTAGAGAAGTTTTTACTAATATCATAATCAACAACTGCATTCCATATTGTATAGTTTCCAGTTTTTGTTCTTTCATTAAAATCTATAAAATTTGGACTATATCTAGTTCCTATGTATTCACCATTTATATTAAAATGAAAATCTTTTAAACCATAGTAATCAACTCCAAAATTAAACTTATTTGTTGGTCTATTTAGAAGTTTATTTCCATCCTTATCTTTTGCACTTAAGTTTGTATATGAAAGATTTAAAAATGTATCTTCTATAACTTCATTTTTATAGGCAATTTCAGTACCTTTAAATATACTATCTCCAGAAAGATTCATTGGTTTGTATGTATCTACTCCACCAATATTTCCTATATATTGTGAAGATATTAAGTTATTAACCTTATTTCTAAAATATGTTACAGAAAATCCTTTATATTCAATGCTTAAGTCATAAGATTTAGTCTTTTCTGGATTTATGTCAGGATTAGATAAATAGGTACTTGCACTACCTCCTGGATACCAAGCAGGATAAGTTACTGTTGGAGCGAATAAATTTTCAAATGTTGGCACATTATATCCAGTACCATAGTTTGCACTAATATTTAAATCTTCAATTATATATTGCTTTATACCAATTTTTCCTGTTGTTTTATTTTCAAAATCACTATATCTATCATATCTTAAAGCTTGTGTAAAAATAGTTTTATCATCAAAAAACTTATTTGTATTTGATATAAATATACCTTTATTATTATAATCTTTATTCAAATTGGCTTTATTTTCAAATTTTTTATAATCAGCACCTAAAGTTACATTCGAAGAAGTTAGATAGTTAATACTTGTATTTACTCCATACTCCTTTACAATCCCCTTATATTTTGGTGTATTAGTTGAATATTCCCTTTTAATATCAGTATAATTTCCATAAACTTTTGTAAGAGCTATATCATTTCTATTTTCATAAGTTATATTTGCTAAATGAGTTAGAGTATTTGCTTTACTAATTTTATCATCAGGTGTTGAATCAAAATTAACTTTTGTATCAATTATTTCATAAGAAGTTGAAACTCTATTATTATCATCAAAGTTATAACCTAATTTTAAATCTACAGTTGTATTTTCATATCCATCATCTTCATAGTTTTTTGCTTCATTACTTTTTGGAGAAATTGCAGAGAATCCATCTGTATCAACTCTAGTTGCACTTAATTTTGCATCAAAATTCTCATTTTTGTGTGAAATATTTGCACGAGCTATTTTACTATTGTATCTTCCGTATTCAATAGTAGCATTTCCATAAGTTCCATCTTGTGCTGATTTTGTAATAATATTTATAACTCCAGCACTAGCATCTGCACCCCAAATACTACTTTGAGCACCTTTGATTACTTCTATTCTTTCAATATCATTTATCATTAAATGTTCAAAATTAGCACCATTTCCACTTGGATCGTTATATCTAATTCCATCTATTAAAACTAAAGTTCTTTTTGAATCCATTCCTCTTAAATATACAGAACTTAATGTTCCCATCCCACCATTACTTGAGATACTAACACCTGATAAACTATTTAAAGCCTCGATAACTGTTTTAAACTTTCTTGACTCAATATCTTCTGCTGTTATAACATCAACATTAGCTGTAACATTTTTTAATTTTTCTTCTGATTTTGTAGCACTTGAAATAGTAATTTCATCTAAAGAGCTTGTTTGTTGTGAGTATAAATTTGTTGCTATTAAAAAGCTTGCAACTAAGCTTACATTTATTTTTTTCATTTTTTTTCCTATATTTATTTATAAATTATTTGTTGAATATTGTTTGATTGGTTTTAGTTCAGTTTTTATTAAACTATTTTTTATGTCTGGTAATTTTTCTAAATAGTTATCAAATTTTGAATAAAACATATTAAGTTTTGCATTTGATGTTGCCATTAAAATACCAAAAAAGCTAAAATATCTTTTCATTTTTTCCTCCTTTTTAAATTTTGTTCCCAAATTTAAAAAGGGAACCTTTCATATTTGTCTACTTTTAAACATAATTTTAAAAAAATTATTAAAGTAGCAAATCTCTAAAGAGCTTCAAGAATGAAGCCTAATAATTTTATATATGACAATTTAGTATTGATTTTGTTGGGTCAACAATATATTCATAACCTTTGTAAGCTATATATATTCCAAAAATAATTACTAAAATAGAAGCTATTTTTATAAAAATATCTCTTAAATTTGATTGTTTAAAAAATCCAACAAAAAATCCTAAGAAAAATAGTGCTGGAATAGTACTAATACCAAAAATAAACATAACAACTGCACCCCAAAAAGCACTTCCTGTACTTGCAGCTGTAATTGCAAAAGCATATACGAAACCACAAGGTAAAAGACCATTTAACATACCTAAAAGATAGAAACTAAACAAAGAGTTAGATGTTAAAAGATTTTTGAATGTTTTTTGATAAAGTGGTGATTTTGAACAACTATGCTCCAAAATAGTCAAAAATTTTATTTTTCCCAAAAGTGAAAATCCAACTATTACCATCAAAAAACCAGTTATTAATAAAAAAACTCCACTTGTAGTATTTGAAAAAGTTACAACACCACCAATAAAACCAAAAATAGCTCCTAAAATTGTATATGTTGTAACTCTTCCAAAAGAGTACAAAAGATGAGCAACACTTTGAATAGTTTTTGAATATTCACTTTTTATTTTTGTACTAGAATACGCTACAACTATTCCTCCACACATTCCAATACAATGCCCAAAAGAGCCTAGAAGAGCTATTGATATAATTGAAATAAGGCTAAAAGTTTCCATTAATGTTTATGTTCTTTATGTTGCGGATTTGCTAAAGTCTGTTTTCTTAAAACTCTTAAACTCATCTCTTCAAAATCTATAAAACCATCTTGATTGTTTTCATAAGCTCCAAAACCATATCTCATTGGAGTTATTTCATTTGTGCTATAAAAAGCAGTTTTCCCATCTATATATCTATTTGTATCTTTAGTCATAACAAAAATTTTAACACTATTTTTAAAATCTTTATTATTTAACCAATTTGCCATTCCACCGTGATCATGAAAAAACCAAGTTTTTCCATCTTGTGAAATTACTTGAGAAGCAAAAGTTAAATCATTAATAATCATTCCACAATCACTATCTTGATACTTACCTAAAATTATTTCAAGTGGAGTTTGAGAAATATTACCCTCTTTTATTACTACCATTTTTTGCTCTTTTGCCATAGATATAAATATTATTACAATTATTGCGATTATTAAAACAACTGTTAATATTGGTAAGATTTTCTTCATATGTCTCCAAAATATAATAAATTTAGGGGTGATTGTATCTTTTTTGGCATAAAAAAAAGCTTTGCAGAGGGAAAAACTGCAAAGCTTATATAATATAAATTCATTTCAAAAAAAGTATAGGATACTATAAAAAAATTGTATTTAATTGTAGGAGGATTCAATACAAATATCCTATGAAAGAATTATAATAAAAGAAATATTAAAATAAGATAAAATTTGTCTTATTTAGCAAAAAATATTTTTTAACTTCTTACTAATGTAAAAACTATATAATGTTAAAGCCATTTTAAGGGGTTTTTATGAGAATGATTATTTTTGATATGGATGGAACGCTAATAAATAGCGGACATGCAATTGCAAATACAGTAAATTATGTAAGAGAAAATTTAGGGCTTGAAAAATTTGAACATGATTTTATCTTAGAACATGTAAATGATATAAATATAAATAGTGCAGAGTTTTTTTATAATCAAAAAGAGTTTACACCTTTAGTAACAAATCTTTTTGAAGAGTATTATAATCAAAACTGTTTGAATGATTTAGTAATTTATGATGGAATTAAAGATATTCTTGATGATTTTAAAAATGATTTTAAATTTTGTATAGCAACAAATGCACATTCAAATGCTGCTAAAAAAATGTTATCTCATCTTGAAATAGAGAGATATTTTTCTACAATTTTAGGATACAACGATGTTGCTAAACCTAAACCAAATCCAGATATGGTAAATGTTTTACTTGATAAATATAATACAAAAAAAGATAAAACAAAACTTATTGGCGATTCAAATAAAGATATTGCAGCAGCAAAAAAAGCTGGGATTGAAGGGATTTTAGTTAATTGGGGATTTTCAGACCATAAAGAAGATGCATTAAAAACTGTTTGTGAATTAAGAAAAAAAATTGAAACTGAGTTTTTAAAAGCTTGATATTTAGAGTTAGACTTTATCTTCAATAACTCTAAACTCACCCTCTTTTAAATCATCAACTCTAAAACCAGCAAATTCTAATCTATGTAGCTTCACAACTTTATTTCCTGTGTAGGCAAACATTCTTTTTACTTGATGATATTTTCCTTCAACAATTTCAAGATGAACTAACTTATCATTTAAAATAGTAAGTTTTGCTGGTTTTAGTGGCTTTTCTTCTCCATTTAAAATAATAGTCCCGCTTTCAAAAATCTCTTTTTCATCACCTTTTAGTGGATTTTGTAAAGTTACTTCATATATCTTTTTTACATCTTTTTTTGGGCTTGTAAGTTTATGATTTAACTCTCCATCATCTGTTAATAAAATAGCTCCTGTTGTATCCATATCCAATCTTCCAATAGTTGAAATTTTTGGATTTCTATTTTGCCATCTTCGTGGAAGAAGGGAATAAATTAGCACCCCTGAATCATTATGAGAGCAAATAACACCAGAAGGTTTATTCATTAATATTGTAAGTTTTTCACTATCAAGTTTTTTCCCATTTACCAATACATCATCATGATTTACTTTAGTGCTTGGATTAAATACCCTATTTTCAAAAAATAAAACTTCATTTTGTTTTAAAAATTTTTTAGCTTCACTTCTACTACAATATCCTAAGCTTGATAAATAAGCATCTACTCTTTTCATATTTAAACCTCTTAAAAATTGGATATTAACATAATTTTAAATAAAATGCCAAAATGAAACTACTTGATATTAAAGAAAAAATCTGGCTTTTAGATGATGAAAACTTCAATTTTCCAACATTAGAACAAATGGGTGGTGATTTAGTTGCAATTGGTGGTGATTTTCATCCGCAAAGATTACTTAATGCATATGAAAATGGTTTATTCCCTTGGTTTATTGATGATTATAACTATATAAATTGGTATAGCCCACAAAAAAGAATGATTTTATATCCAAATGATTTAAAAGTATCAAAAAGCTTAAAAAAATCAATTAAAAATAGAGGTTTTGAAATCAAATCAAACACAAATTTCGAAAATGTTATAAAAAATTGTCAAAAAGTAAAAAGAAAACATGAAAATGATACATGGATAGATGATAATTTTATAAAAGCTTACACCCTAATGCACAATTTAGAGTTTGCTAATAGTATTGAAGTTTATCTAGAAGGAGAGCTTGTAGGCGGGCTTTATGGACTTATAATAAATGATATATTTTGTGGTGAAAGTATGTTTTCTCTTGTAAATGATGCTTCAAAAGTAGCTTTTTTTTATCTTTGTAATTGGGCAAAAGAGAATAGTATTAAAATTATTGATTGTCAAGTTTATAATAAACATTTAGAGAGTTTAGGAGCCTATGAGATAAGTAGAGAAGAGTATTTTAAAATCTTAAAATCTAAAAAATAGTAATTTCAGATTTTAGATTTCTTTTGCATCAAAAAAAGTATTACTTTTCTTAAAATAAACAATATTTTATATAAAAAATTTGAAAATAAATTATCATATTTAAAGGAAAAGTGTAGTTTTCCTAAAAAAGTATCTTTATTTACAACACTATTTAAAAATTCCAAGGCTTTTGAACCTTGGAAAAAATTATCTTTAAAATTTACTATAAATCCATTGTTAATATCAAATTTTGAATCTATATTTTTATCTTCTCTTACATTTTTTAGAATTAATTCATAACTATCTTTTAACTTCAAATATCCTACATAACTATTACAAAATGGACACTCTTTATCATAATATATAGTTATTTTTTCTTTAATCATAAAATCTAAATTTGATTAATTTTCCATAGCAATTTTTAGATATTTTTCTAACTCTTCTTTTGGTACATTTCCTACAAATTTATGTATAAATTTTCCACTTTTTGAAAATAAAAACATCTCTGGAACTTTTGTAACACCTAATTCATCTGCTAATTTTTGATTCTCTTCACCCATTGTAATTGGATAATTAATTTGATACTCTTTAATAAACTCTTTCATCTGTTCAACTGTTTTTTCATCTTGAAAAAGTACTGAAACAATCTCTAAACTATCAGCATATCTACCTTTTAACTCTCTTAATTTTGGAATTGTTTCAATACAAGGAGGACACCAAGTTGCAAAAATATCTACAATAACTGCTTTTTTACCTTTAAACTCATCAAAATCTAGTCCATCTTTTGATGTTTTAAATCCAATAAATTTTTCATCTGTTGTTAATAAAACAAAAGAAGTTGGTTCAAACTCTTTTTTTTCTGCCTCTATTTTTGTTTTTGCTAGTGATTTTGCATCAATAGATGAACTACTATCACAAGCTGTAAATAAAAAAACAAAACTACTTAAAACTATAATTAATACTTTTTTCATTCATTCTCCATTTTTGATAACTCTTCTAAAACAACTTTTATTTCATGCTTTTCAAAAAATATATTTCTTGATAATTCATCATTTACTCTTTTTAGAAACTCTATTTTATTACTTCTTTGTAACTCTTTATCATCTTTTGACTCATTTAAAATTTTTAAAAGAGCAATTTTATATCGATTTATTATGTCTAATTTACTTTGTGTTTTTTTTAATATATTTTTATTTGTAAAATATATAAATAAAACAACTAAAATAATAGTTAAAAGAGTTGTTCCTAAATACTCCATTATTTATAAATCTCTTTTTCTACTAAATCAAATAGAGCTTTTTGTGATAAAGAATTTAATAAAACTCCATTTACAAAAAGTGTTGGCGTTCCTCTTACTCCTAAAGCTGTTGCATCAGCTCTATCTTGAGCAATAATTTCATCAATTTTTGGATTATTCATATCAACTTTTAACTTCTCAATATCCAAATCGGGAATCTCTTTTAAAAATTGCCATAAAAGCTCTGGTTTATCAACAGAAGCATAGTGAGAAGCCCACAAAGAATGTTTTTCAAACATCATATTTAAAACATCTTCATATTTACCTTGAATTCTTGCAGCTTCAAGCATTTGAATTGTAAGTCTAGAATTTTTATGATTATCCAAATATTTCACAACAATTTGAATATCTTTGTAATACTCTTTATATAACTTTTTTACAACTTCAGAATATATAGCGCATGATTCACACTCTGGATCTAAAAACTCAACTACACTAATATTTTTTTGATTATCACCCATTTTATAAGAGTAATCTCTTAAAAGTAGTTCATTTATATTTGGATTTGTAGCTACTTGTTCAACTTTTTGCTCACTTTTATAAAAAAATGAAAATCCAATAAAAAGTAGTAAAACCAAAACCAAAGAACCCAAAACCAAAACTTTATTTTGCATCTAATTTTCCTTCAAAAAATTTTATAAAACTCTAACTTAGAAAAGATAACAAAAGATTAAGAAACTCTTCTTTTATGAGCTATTAATAGGATAAAAATAGTTAAAAAAGCAATAAAAGATAGTAAAGGAATCGTAATAAATCCAAAATAGTTCAGATAATCAACACTACAAGGTACTCCACTAATACAAGGTGATAGAGTTTCAGGTATTATTTTTAAAATCAGTAAATTGTGATAAATTGATATAAATAAACCAATAATCACAAGAGGAAAACTATATTTAAAAACTTTATCATCTGGATACAATAAGTTAATTAAAAATATAAAAACTAATGGATACATAAAAATTCTTTGGTACCAACATAAACTACAAGGAACAAAATACATAATTTCAGAGAAAAAAAGACTCCCTAATGTTGCAAATAAAGAAATAATAAAAGCAAAAAATAGATAATTCAAAACAAAAATCCTTTTAAAATTCAAATAAGTTTTATTCTATCAAAATAATGTTAATATTCGCATATTTTTTGTAGAAGGATTTTATTTGAGATATATTATCTTAGGGCTTATTATGGCTGGACTTTTCCAAGTCTTTTTTTGGTTATCAAGAGATAACTTAGTAACATTAAATGAAAACTCATTTGAAAAAATTGAATCATTGTCATATTCACCATTTGAAGGGTATGATAAAAATTTACTTTCAAGTGAACAGATTGCTTATGATGTAAATTTATTTGAAAATTTTACAAACAAACTTAGAACTTATGGAACTTTGGAAGCTTACAAAATACTTGAATCTAGCAAAGACTCAAATCTTCCTATTGATTTAGGACTTTGGATAGGTGGTGATTTAGAAGCGAATAATCTTGAAATTCAAAGAGCTTTAGAAATTTTAAAAGAGTATCCAAATAGAATTCAATCTGTAATAGTAGGAAACGAGGTACTTTTAAGAAAAGAACTTGAGCCTTTAGAGCTATATGCTTACATTGATTTTATGAAAAGTCACACAAAAAAGCCTGTAACAACTGCAGAAACTTGGGATATATGGGAAAAAAATCCGCAATTAGCTAGTCATGTTGATTTTTTAACTATACACATTTTACCATATTGGGAAAAAGTACCAATTGAAAGATACAATGAATTTATTATTGAAAAGTATAGTGTTGTTGAAGAGCTTTTTCCAAATAGAAAGATAGTTATTGGAGAGACAGGATGGCCAAGCCACGGATATAACAACAATAGTGCAATTCCTAGTATTAAAAATCAAGCACAAGCTATAAGAGGTTTTGTAAATCTAGCTCATGAAAAAGGTTGGCATTACAATATAATTGAAGCTTTGGATCAGCCTTGGAAAGGTTATGATGAAGGAAATGTTGGACAATATTGGGGAATATTCACAACAGATCGTGCTTTAAAATTCCAATTAGCTGGTGAGGTTGAATTAAATAAATATTGGTTATATCAAATGATTGCTGCAATTATTATTGGAGCATTATTGACACTTTTTGGATTAAAAAATCAAAGAGTAAATATTAGCCATGCTTTTGCTTATGCAATTGCTGCTCAAGGTATGGCTTTTGGTATTGTAATGGCTGCAATATACCCATTTGTAAACTATATGAATTTTGGAATGTGGATTATGTGGGGAATGGGAAGTTTTCTTATGATTCCACTTGTGATTATAACTTTAGCAAAAGCAAATGAGCTATTTAGAAGCTCAATTGGAGTTCAACCATCAAGATTAGTTCCTCTTGATTTGAAATCAAAAAATGCACCACTTGTATCAATTCACGTTCCTGCATATAAAGAGCAACCCCATGTTTTGGCTGAAACATTGGAAAGTTTATCAAAACTTACATATCCAAACTATGAAGTTTTAGTTATTATAAATAATACTCCTGAAGATTTTTATAAAGCTCCAATAAAAGAGCTTTGTGAGAAATTAGGAGATAAGTTTAAATATCTTGATATTAAATGTACTGGATTTAAAGCTGGAGCTTTAAATACAGCACTTGAATATACAGATAAAAATGCAGAGATAGTTGCTGTTATTGATGCTGATTATAAAGTTGAATCTCCTTGGCTTGTGGATTTAGTTCCACTATTTGATGACCCAAAAGTTGCAATAGTTCAAGCTCCACAAGATCATAGAGATGGTGATGAATCAATTATTAAAAAAGCTATGAATGCAGAATATGCTGGTTTCTTTGATATTGGTATGGTTGATAGAAATGAAGAAAATGCTATCGTTGTTCATGGAACAATGGTTATGGTAAGACTGAGTGCTATGATGGAAGTTGGTGGTTGGGGAACTGATACTATTGTTGAAGATAGTGAATTAGGGCTTAGACTATTTGAAGCTGGTTATATTGCACACTATACAAATAGAAGATATGGATTTGGGCTTTTACCAGATACTGTTGAAGCATTTAAAACTCAAAGACATAGATGGGCTTATGGTGCAATTCAAATTCTTAAAAAGCACTGGAGAGAGTTTAAACCTAGTTCAAAAAGATTAAGTCCTGCTCAAAAAAATAAATTTGTTACAGGTTGGTTTTTCTGGTTAAGTGATGCTATGGGACCAATTATGGCTGTTATGAATATTATTTGGGTTCCTGTAATTATCTTTGTAGGTGTTACAATTCCTACAATTCCTCTTACAATTCCTATTATTACTGCATTTATAGTAAATATTTTACATACATTTATACTTTATAGAACAAAAGTAAAAGCAACTTTTAAAGATATTCTTCTTAGTTCAGTAGCTTCTATGAGTTTGCAATTAATAATATTTAAAGCTGTATTTGATGGATTTATAAAAGATGGATTACCATTTAAAAGAACGGAAAAAGGTGGAAAAGCTAAAAAAAGTGCAAACCCAATAAAATATGAAACTATTTTATGTATTTTACTTTTAGCTGCATTTATATCTTTAATATACACAAATAAATCTGGAATTACAGAAATTTATGTATTTGCAGCTACAATATTTATTCAAACTATTCCTTATATCTCTGCAATTATTATGAGAATATTGGAACTTTACTCTTTAAAAAACCAAAAAGCTTAATAGCTCTTTGGTTTAAAAACAACTCTAAAGAAACTTCTAAGACTCAGATGTTTTAAATATTATTTTAAAACTAAGACCTTTATATTTTTTTCCATTATAAATAAACTCTTCATTATAAATTTCAATACTAGCCTTATGTCTTTCTCTTACAATTTTATCAACTATTGCAAGTCCAAGACCTGTTCCTTGAGATTTGTGTTTTGTTGTAAAATAT
>Ga0265294_10001083_pt1 | contig 36863 bp, 36 predicted proteins | sample MunlanPumphouse3_FD_192504 | JGI IMG/M metagenome (GOLD analysis project Ga0265294, IMG submission 192504) | Groundwater microbial communities from a municipal landfill in Southern Ontario, Canada - Pumphouse #3 | ecosystem: Environmental > Aquatic > Deep subsurface > Groundwater | place...
AAGAATAACTTTGTTAAAAACTTTGTTAAAACTTTGTTTTTTGCCACCTTCTAGGTGGTTTTCTTTTCGTTTAAACAGCCATATTATTAAGTTATTTTTTCCCACATTTACCAAATTACTTTATATTTTGGGGCGCGTGTGCTATAATAAGATAACATACAATATATTGTAAATTGTCTTTGCATATGCAATTTGCATTTGCAATTTGCATTTACAAATAATTGGTAAAAAAATAAAGGTGATAGGATATGAAGAAATCGCTGAGTTTCACAACATTCATCTTAATCCTTTTTTCTTTAGGATCGGCTGTGGGAACGGTTTTTTTTAGCCGTTCAACGATTCCGAATGCGGAATACATCACCTACATCATGCTAGTTGTTTTGGTTGCTTCCTTAGCGAATTTAATCAGCCGTTTCCAACGGCGGGTGCAATTAAAACGCGAACGGATGTTGGAAAACCGCTTAGGCTTATGGAATAATATTTCCTACAAAGTTAAAAAAGCCGGCGAAACTGCTTTTAACGAATTGCCGATAGGGATTATTGTTATTAACAATCAATATACCGTAATGTGGGCCAATAAAGCCGCAAAACGCATCTTTTTGAGTCCCTTAGAAAAAATCAATTTGGAAAACATTTCGCAACAAGTCTTTTTGTCCTTAAACCAAGGCGAAAAAGAATTTGTGGTCGATATTTACGGCAAAGTCTACAAAGTCATATATATTCAAGAACACAATGTTGTTTATTTTTCCGATATCACCGAAATGGTTCAAATGGAAACCAAATACACCAATCGGATTATGGGAATCGGTTATATCAATATTGATAACCTTGAAGAAGCGTTGGTCGATTTTGACGTTCAGGAACGCGCCGAATACATGGGCAAAATTATCGGTATTATTGCCAAATGGTCGGAGAGTTTCGGAATATATGTTCGCGCATATAGCGACAACCGGTTTTTGATTCTGATGGACCAACAACAATTAAACGAAATTATGAAGTCGAATTTCGTCATTTTAGACGATATCAAAACCGTATGGCGGGGCACCAAACTGATTCGCATCAGTTTGAGTATCGGAATCGCCTGTTTGGATATCAATATTGACGATTTGTCGAAAGTGGCGCTAGAACAGTTGGATTTAGCTTTAAACCGCGGGGGTGACCAAGCGATTGTCAAGCTTCAAGACCATACCTATTACTTTGGGGCCAAAACCGATGCTTTGCAGAAGGATTCCAAAGTCGAAATCCGCGTTAAGAGCGAAGAACTTCAAGATTTAATTAAGCAAGCAAGTTCCGTCTTTGTCATGGGACATAAAGCGCTGGATGCAGACGGATTTGGGGCTACTTTAGGAATCTATAAATTAGCAAAATCGATGGACAAAACCGCCTATATGATTTTGGAACCCCGAAGCATGGACATTACCGTGGAACGGATTTATGACTCCATTAACAAAGAATACATTGGTTTAATGAGAGATATCGTAAATCCCGGTGAAGCTCAAAAGTTAATCGACGACGAGAGTTTATTGGTCGTGGTCGACTGTCAAGCCGAATGGCTGGTAATTGATCCGAAAGTTTTAAAGAGAGCCAAAAAAGTAGCGGTTATCGACCATCACCGAAAAGGACAAGGTGCCATCACCAAACCGAACTTCTACTATTCCAAAACTTCGGCTTCCTCAAGCGTGGAGTTGGTGGTTGAGTTATTGCAGTTTTATGACGGCGAAATCGAACTTGACGAATTGGAAGCTACTTGGATGTTGATTGGTATCATCGTGGACACCAACAACTTCATCTATCGTACCAGCGATAAAACCTTTGAGGTTGCGGCTATTCTAAAACGCCATGGCGCAAACATGATGCTTGTCAAGAAATACTTAAAAGAAAATATGACCGAAAAAATGATGCGCAACGAATTTTTGGACAATTTGGAAATTTATAAAGATAAAGTGGGCATCGCCGCAAGCCGTAACACTACTATTTACGAACGGGCTACCTTAGCCAAGATATCCGATGAAATCATCTCGATTATGGGAATCAGCGTCGGTTTTACCGTCGGTTACATCGGCGAAAACGAAGTTGGAATCAGTGCCAGAAGCCTAGGCGAAGTAAATGTCCAAGTTATCATGGAACGCTTAGGCGGTGGCGGGCATTTGAATAATGCAGCGGCGCAAATAAAAGATTCCGATATTCCGACCGTTGTTAAGCAAATTAAACAAATAATGGATGAATATTTGGAGAAAGAGGAAAATATGAAGGTAATATTGATAAAAGAAGTAAAAGGCCGGGGAAAACGCGGCGACATTATCGATTTACAACCTGGTTTTGCCAACCATTTGATTCGCAATGGTCAAGCGGTTATTGCATCCGCTGAAAACTTAAAGACTTTGGAACGCGAAAAACGCGAAAACGAAATCAAAGCCGAAAAGCACTTGCAAGAAATGAAAGAACTCAAGAAACTGATTGAAGCCACCCCAATCAAAATCGGCGTTCGGGTAGGCAGCGAGGGAAAACTTTTCGGTTCTGTTTCCATGAAACAAGTCGTGGATACTTTTGAAAAAGAAACGGAAATTTCCTTGGACAAACGGAAAATCAACTCGGTGGAAAGCATTACCGCTTTGGGCACTTACGATATCCCGATTCAACTTCATAAAGAAGTGGTTGCTACCATTCGTCTTTATGTGGTTGAAAAGGAGTAAACCATGGAACAAATACGCAGCGTTCCCTTTAATCATGAAGCGGAAGCCTATGTGTTAGGCAGTATACTAATTGACAACAATTTAATGAATACGGTCATCGGAAAACTCGATGCCCGGGATTTCTATGACGAAAACCATAAAATAATTTATGAAGCGATGGTTATCCTCTTTAAGGAAAATGCCCGGATTGAATTTGCCACCTTAATTGATGCGATTCGCCGTACCGGCAAAAACATAAATGTTGACCCAAGGGATTATATCTTTAACTTAATCGATTTGGTTCCGTCCACGGTGCCGCTTCCAGCTTATTTGGAAATTGTGGCCGAAAAAGCGGTAGAGCGGGAATTATTGGGGCAAATGCGGGAAATATCTGACGATATCCTTTTGGGACGAATGGGGTTTAATCAAGTTCTCGACAAAACCGAAGACCGAATTCAAGGCTTAATCAAAAAACGGAAAACCTCCAAGTTTTTAACGATTGAAAAAGCCGCCCATCAGGTTTTCTCGCACATTGAACGTTTCCATAGCGACAAAACAAACGTTACCGGTTTATCGACGGGTTTTAAGCGGTTGGACAAAGCTACTTTTGGTTTGCAAAAAGGCGAACTGATTATTTTGGCTGCCCGTCCGTCGGTCGGTAAATCTGCGTTTGCGCTTAACTTGGCGGTTAATGTCGCCAAAATAAACAAAGCGCACGTTGCGTTTTTCTCGCTGGAAATGAGTATCGAGCAATTGATGATGCGTTTGTTCAGTTTTCAATCCTTTATCCCGATGTCCAAAATCCGCCGGGGCGATTTAACCGAACGGGAAATGATTTTGTTGGGACATGCTCGGGAAGATTTGAAAAGTCATAATATCTATTTTGACGAATCGAACGCATCCGATATCTATGAAATCCGCGCCAAGTGCCGCGATCTCAAACTCCAAGATAAATTGGATTTAGTCATTATTGACTACTTGCAATTGATTACTTCCCCTGATCGGGAACAAAACCGGCAAGCGGAAGTTGCCAAAATATCCCGGAACCTAAAGATTTTAGCCAAAGAATTGGAAGTTCCAATTGTTGCTTTGTCGCAATTATCGCGGCTAGTCGAAACCCGGGAAGAAAAACGTCCGGTGCTATCTGACCTTCGGGAATCGGGAAGTATCGAACAAGATGCCGACATTGTAATGTTCTTATATCGTCCCGATGATGCCAAAAAGAAACGCGGCAAGAAGGGAAAAGAAGAAGTAGAATATGCAGTTGTCGAAGCCAGCAATATTGAAGAAGAAGCACAAGAAATCAGCATTGATCTCTTGATTGCCAAAAACCGTCAAGGTTCCTTGAGTGATATCAATTATAAATTCATTCCAAGCGAATCGCGTTTTATTGAAGAAAAATTTACGACGGTTAAAGTCAAAAGACCGACGCCAAAAACCACTGAAGAAGAATAATATTGAGAAGGAGAATTTTTAATGAAAGATCGACTCGAAGGGATGAAAAACCGCTATGAGCAAATCAACCAGATGTTATCCGATGTATCGATCGTAAGCGACATAAAAAAACTGAAAGAATTAAGCAAGGAACAACGCCAACTTGAAAAGGTCGTTACCCGCTATCAGGATTTGTTGAACGCCGAAAAAGAGTTACAGGATTTAAAAACTTTGGTTAAAGACGAAGACCTTGATATTCGTGAAATGGCACAGGAAGAATTGGAAAAATGCCTTGTAAACATCGTAAAAATTGAAGAAGAACTTAGGATTTTGTTAATCCCAAAAGACCCAAATGACGAAAAAGACGTTATCATCGAAATTCAAGGCGCAGCCGGAGGAGATGAAGCGAATATATTTGCGGGGGACTTGTACCGGATGTATATGAAATACATTGAATCCAAAGGTTGGAAAGCTGAACTTTTGGATGCCCAAGTATCGGAAGCGGGAGGATTTAGCTATATCAGTTTTTCCGTTGCTGGTGATTCGGTATATTCTTATCTAAAATACGAATCGGGCTCCCACCGTGTGCAAAGAGTTCCTGCCACCGAATCGCAAGGGCGTATCCATACCTCCACCGCTACCGTGCTCGTTATGCCGGAAGCCGATGAAATCGAAGTCAACCTTGACATGAATGATGTCAGAATTGATACTTTCTGTTCCTCGGGTCCAGGGGGTCAAAGCGTCAACACCACCAAATCAGCCGTGCGGGTAACCCATATTCCTAGCGGAATTGTGGTATCGTGCCAAGACGCCAAGAGCCAACACGAAAACAAAGCCAATGCTTTGAAAGTGTTGCAGGCCCGTTTATATGAACGGATGCTTGCGGAGAAGGAAGCCAAAGAAGGTCAAGAACGGTTATCGAAAGTCGGTCGCGGCGACCGTTCGGAAAAAATCCGAACTTACAATTATCCTCAAAACCGCGTTACCGACCATCGTATTGGTTTTACCATTCAACAGCTTGACCGGGTTATGGAAGGAAAACTTGACCCTGTCATCGAAGCGTTGATTGCCCACGATCAAGAACAAGCACTAAAAGGCTCTGCCGAGTAAAGCAGTGCTTTTTCTTGCTTTTTATAGAGGTTAGCCATGACATATCGCAAATTTTATTATCAATCTTTAAAAGAAGCAGAAAAGCAAAACCGAGAAACCTCGGGGATTAAATGGTTATTCCTGGCGGTTACGAAGAAAAATTTTTCCGATTTTGTTTTATCATGGCATGAACCGATTCCCGAAGCGGAGTCAGCAACCCTAACGGAACTTATCAAACAATACATTTATCAGTTGAAGCCTGTCCAATACTTGCTAAAAACAACCAGCTTTTTCGGGTTGGAACTGACTATTAGTCAAGATGTCTTAATACCCCGTTTTGAAACCGAAGAGTTGGTGGAACGCATTTTACATTGGATAAAGAAATCAGGTCAAAATAATTTATGCCTGGTCGATTTAGGAACCGGTAGCGGAGCTATTGCCCTTGCCATAAAGAAAAATTGCCCCGCAGTTCAAGTAATCGCCACCGATGTGTCGGAAAAAGCCATAGATATTGCAAAAGCAAATGCCCAAAAGCATAAACTATCGATAGACTTTTTGCTTGGCAATTGGTTAGAACCTTTAATCGAAGCAGATAAAAAAGTTAATATCATTGTGTCCAATCCCCCTTATATTCCCATATCAGGTCCGGTTAACCAAGATGTTCTAATGCATGAACCGCCCTTAGCTTTATTTTCTGGGGAGGATGGGTTGGATTCTTTTCGGAATATCTTAAAAGATGCTAAAGGAGTTTTAATTTCTCCAAGTTTAATTGCCTTTGAACACGGGTTTGACCAAAGTAAACAAATTAAGAAAATCGCAAAAACTTATTTTCCTAATTGCGAAGTTTCTTCATACCCTGATTTGCAAGGAAAAACCCGAATAACCTTGATAGAAATAGGAAGTGATTGACATGAAAATATTATTATTGGTAATGTTTGCTCTAGGACTTGTTTCCACGCATGACAATGATGCTTTTAAAAGTGCTGTTCATGACAATTACCAATATTATCAAGAGATAATAGCGGAGGAAACGACTGCCGTAAGAATTAATGTTTTTTTGGGTTTAATTGGGGAACAATTTTCTTTAAGCATTTTTTATGAGAACGTCAGCAGTTCGCAAAGTCATCATCTTGTGTTAATTTCTGAAGGCAAAACTTCAAGCCTTGCGTCATCTAACAGCAGGGGTTACTTTTATCAACGCAAAGTAGGTAAGGGAACTAAAGTGGAACTTCAAGTTGTAACCTCAACCCAAAGCACGCTCTTTAAGCAATATGATATCGACATTCCTAGCGATATCAATGACTTTAAACAAGTAGCAATTCAAGGAAAGGACTTAAACGAATTTCCAGCCAGCACCTGGACAATCAAATTTTCGACTCTGTTAGTGGTGGGAATTTTAATTTTTATGGGAATAAGTTTGCTTTTTGTATTTATCTTGATAATCGTCTTCCGGAAGAAAAAGGGTATTTTTTCTCCCCAAGCAATAGAACAAAGAAGAAAAAATTTCGAATATATTTTTGTTGACCAAACCCCAGACTCTGAAGCTGAGGTAGAAAGGAGAATTTGGGAAATTGATCCTGCCGATTATTCCGTCGACTATGAGGAAAAGAAAACCAAAGAGGAACAAATTGATGACTTGTTTAAAGCCTACAAAGCAGGCAAAATATCCGAAAACGATTTGAATGCCGCGTTAAGATCAATTTGGGCCGAGGAAGATGATGAAGATGAAAATGACTAGTCGGGAATTTTGCCTACTTCCCAAAGAAACCCTAAGGGGAAAAGTCATTGTTTTTCCCACGGATAGCGTTTATGGTATCGGAGCTTTGGTTGATGACTATGAAGGACAACAAAAGATATACCAAATCAAGCATCGAGTTGAACTTAAGCCTTTGGCGATTCTTGTGGCAAACATCGACGATATTTACCCTTATGTAAAAGCAGTTACCGAAGACGCGTTAAAGATAATGGCTCAATATTGGCCGGGAGAACTAACGCTGATTTTTGAAAAAGCGGCTCATGTTCCTTCCGCCTTAACCATGAATCTTCCAACCATCGGTTTTAGGATGCCAAATTCGATAGTTACCTTAAACATCCTGCGCCATTTTGGACCGCTTGCTACTACAAGCATCAATATTAGCGGGCAGCCACCGCTCAACAGTGTTGAGGAAATCGAAGCTCAATTCGGGGACCAAATCGACTATCTTATTACGGACAAGGTTACTTTGTCGAAATTGTCATCCACAGTTATCGACGTAACAAAAACACCTTTTTGCGTACTTCGGCAAGGCAAAATCAAAATAAATGTATAATTTTGGAAAACATCACCAAAATAGTAAAGGTGATGTTTTTTTATGCGTCAGGTAGGAAAAATTTTAATTATTGGGTTAGTGGTTTTTTTAACCATCAAATTAGTGGATAAACCGAAAACCCCTGATTATCCAAGAATCAGAGTTATCGCTTCCAGCAACTCCGACAGCGACCAAAAGGAAAAATACCAAGTTGTCGAAGAAATGCTTAAAATAATCGATCAAAATAATTATCATAATAAATTGCATGATAAAACGGTTCAAAATCGAATCAAAACCGAAATCGAAAAAAGGGTATCCTTAAAAAACAATTTGACGCTGACATACCAAACCTTATCCTACCCCGCAAAAACCTTCGGGGACAAATTAATTCCCGGAGGCAAATATGAAACCCTAATTGTGCAATTGGGTGACGCCCAAGGAAGAAACTGGTGGAGCATATTATATCCCGAATACTATGGGTTATCTTATGAAGAACGTTTATCGTTCGAAGAAATCAAATATAAAAGTTATATATATGAGAAGTGGATAAAAGGCAAGAATAAATAACCAATTGGGCAAATTATTCATATACTTTAACGAGGTGTTAAAGTGGAGGTTATTCATGCCAACGAGAAAAGCCGCCCCTTAATCGAGGCTTTTTTCAAGAAACTTCCTCTGCTTGAGGAAGTAAGCGAAGAACTGATTGCCAATACGGTTATTATTCTCAATCAAAATATCATAAGGGGTCTATTAACCTATGAGTGTTTTGACAAAGTTGCTTTAATCCGCTTTTTTATCTTTCAAAAGGAATTGTCGGAAACTTGGTTAAAAACTTTAATGGATGAAGTTTTTCAAAAAATGCGAGAAGTCAAGATTAAAAAGGTTCTGTCTTTTGTTTCTCAAAACAAAATGGTGCCCATCTTTTCTTCATTTGGTTTTGCGATGTTTGATAAACAAAACGTATATTTGGATGAAACACCTCTCGTTAAGACCGACTTTAACTTAAATCAAGTCATGTTATATTCGCTTGATTAAACAAAAAAATTCCAATTGAAAAAATAAAACCATTTTGCCTAAGCAAAATTTTTTTCCTTCCGAGCACTTTATTATTTAATTTTACAAGTCTTTTGATTTTTGATATAATAAGCATGTAAGGAAGTAATCAATATGAAAAGGATCAGGTTTATTATTGACAGCACATTTGGAATGTCTCCCGAATATTTAGATAAATACCAAATATTAATCAATCCGCTGAACGTCATCGTCGATGGCTTAAGCTATTTGGACGGTGTGGAAATTCAAGTGCGCGATGTTATGGAATATGTTGCGCAAGGAAAAAAAGTAACCACCTCACAACCATCTCCCGGAAGTTACAAGTTATTATATGACCAAGCATTCAAAGAAGGCGCCGATTATGTAATTTGTTTAACGATATCATCGCTTTTAAGCGGAACGGTTCAATCCGCTAATGCGGCACGGGAAATGCATGAACGTGCTGAGGATATTTTTGTCCACGATACCTTGGGCGTCAATATCGAAGCCGCGATGCTTTTGGAAACCGGCATTGAAGCGATGGAACAGGGCAAGCATCCTACGGAAATTATTGAAATTATCAAGAAAAACAAACCCGACAGCGGAGTTTTATTAAACCTTGTTACGCTTGATAATCTTCTTTATTCGGGGAGAGTATCCCGGATGAAAGCCTTTATCGGCAATCTCCTTCATGTCAAACCGGTAGTTTTGTACAAAGATGCGAAAGTGATGATCTTAAAGAAATTCCGCTCCGAAAAAAAGGTTTATCATTATTTTGTTGATTACTGCCAAAGCTTACGGAAAAAACACCAAGGACGCATGCGCTTGCGCTTGTCTCATGTTAATGCGATTGAGCGGGTAAACAGACTGTATGATGAATTGTCAAAAGCCTTACCCGATGTAAAAATTGAAATGGGCATGGAAATAACCCCTTTAATGGCGATTTACATCGCTTACGGAGGAATAGCCGTAGCGTGGATTTTTGAACGAGATTAACAGTTTAAAACAGCTGAATTTCAAAAAAAGCATGTAACTTTATTTGGTTGCATGCTTTTTGTATTTTTAGTTATAGTTTAGTTAGATTCCTGACAGCCGGACCGTCAAGGCAGGTACCATCGTAATTAAACCTAGAACCGTGACAAGGACATTCATAAGTTTTGGTAACATTGTTAAAACGCAAAGTACAGCCCAAATGGGTGCAAATCGGTTTTTCCGAATAGGTTTTTCCGTTTTGATCGATGTAAATGCCGATTTTTCGCATTTTGTGTTGAATGATTCTTCCAGTGCCCGGTTTAATTTTGATGGATTTTGGAACGGTTAGCAGTTTGGTTTTGATGACGGTGGAAAACATCGCAAAATTATAACAAATAGTTTTAAAAGCATTTTTGCTTCGGCAAGGATCAAATAAGTAGGCATATTGATTGTTGACTCCTTGAATTTGGTCCTTGATGATTTGACTGGCAACGAAGCTGGAAGAAATGCCCCATTTTCGGTAACCGGTGGCAATGTATAACGGCCCATCCGCGGCTTTTCCGATTAACGGAATCATGTCCATCGTTTCATAGTCTTGGTTGTACCATTCTTCAAAGAAGTCCTTGGCTTGTAATTTTCCGGTTGCCATTGTTTTTAACCTATGGATTTGCTCCCTATAGGAATAATAGTTTTTGACATCGTGTCCGAAGCCTGCTACCATTAGTTTGGGCATAGCGGAATCCAAAAACCTAATGGAAAGAACGGGTTCGATTAGGTTGATATAAGCGTTATCCGAAGGTATTGCAAATTCATTGGCAATCGCAATATAAGAACAAACCGGTTTGATTTTCATGAAGTAAAAGTTAAAGCGTTTATAAATCGGATAATGCGTGGCAATAATGATGTGTTTGGCATGAATTTTGTAGTGGTCAACCGTTTCGGCCACGGCTCCTTTTTCGGAAGGCTTTGTCTTGATGATTTTGGTTTTTTCATAAATGTCAATGTTTAATTTGCTGACGATACCGTCCAAAAATTTAACGACATGAAATACCCCTTGATTAGGAATCGCTAAACCTCCGAGGGTTGGAAATGGAATGTTGTCTTTGTCCAACCATTCATAAGGAATTCCCAAGGTGTCATATGCACTTTGTTCTTTTTGAAGCCGTTTTAATTCCTCCTGATTAAAGGCATAAAGAACCGCTTTCGTGTCAACCCAATCGCAGTCGATATTTTCTTCTGTGGCAATTTTTTTAAGGCCAAGCACAGCTTCTGAATTCGCCAGATAGTATGCTCTGGCGATTGTTTCTCCTTTATTTTTAAGAAGCTGATGATAAATATCGTCATGTTGGAGGGTTGCTTTTCCGGTCGTATAACCGGTTGTACTGTGATAGAGTTGATTCTTTTCCACTAAGGCAATGCGATATTTATCGAGTTTGGCTAGTTGGTATGCGCAAAGAAGACCGGTAATTCCTCCCCCAACAATTAAAACATCGACATTGATATTACTTTCCAGTCTGGGATAAGTCTTTTTCTGACTATCCTTTAACCAATATGATAAGACTTGCTTTTTCAAAAAACATCACCTAGTCTATTTTCTACTAAAACAAGCCATTTCATACTTCAAAACAAAAAGGATGGATTTTTTCCTTGTGAGAAATAATCCATCCTTTTGCTTAATGATTATTATTGTTTTTGGGAGCTTGGATTTTTAATTTTTGCGATTGCAATTGATAAAGTTCTTGATAATGGCCGCCTTTGGCAATTAACTCTTGATGATTGCCGCTTTCAATAATCTTACCAAGTCGCAAAACAAAAATCTTATCGGCGTGTTGAATTGTCGACAAACGATGCGCAACAATCAACATCGTGCCGATGTTCATCATTTTCTTTAGCGAATCCTGAATCAAGACTTCGGTTTCAGTGTCAATGTTTGCGGTGGCTTCGTCAAGGATTAAGATGCTCGGTTTATGGAGAATGGTGCGGGCAAACGAAAGCAATTGCCGTTGACCGGAGGAGAAGTTGTTTCCTCTTTCCCTTACTTCCTCGTCATATTGATTGGGCAGTTTTTCGATAAACTTGCTGGCATTGACATATTCGCAAGCTTGTTTAATTTCCTCAAAAGTGCTATTTTCTTCGTTTAAACTGATGTTGGTTGCAATTGTGCCGCTAAACAAAAATACATCTTGCAACATTTGGCCAATCTTGGAACGCAGTGACGATAATTTGATTTGTTTAATGTCAATGCCGTCAATGAGAATCCTTCCCTTTTGAATATCGTAATTACGCACAATCAAAGATAGAATTGTGGTTTTTCCGCTGCCGGTTGCACCTACAAAAGCTACGGTTTCTTTAGCGTTGACTTTAAAGGAAACATCCTTAAGTATCCATTCGTTCGGTTCATAGCAAAACCACACATGTTGGAATTCAATATCGCCCTTGATTTCTTCTAATTCAATCGCATCAGGGCTGTCGACTATATCGGTAGGATAATCCAGAATTTCAAAGATTCTTTCACTGGAAGCAAATCCTGCCTGTAAAGCATTGAATTGTTCCGCAAGCTGTTGGATTGGATTAAATAACATCCCTGCATAATTATAAAAAATAATCAGAGTGCTGATTTTTACCGTGTAGTTCGAATCCATGATTTGCTTACTGCTGAAGTATAAAACCAAAATCAAAGTTAAAATAAACAATACATAAATCGACGGTCTAAAGATTCCAAAGAGCAGAATCGAACGCAAGGAGTTTTTTCGCCATTCGTTATTGCGTTCTTTAAACTCATGGTGTTTTTTCTTTTCTTGGTTAAAGACTTGGGTAATCTTCATTCCCGATAGGTTTTCCGATAAAAAGGCGTTGAGTCTTGAGATGCTGTGTCGAACGCGACGGTGAGCCCTCCTAGAATAACGGTGAAAGATAAAAGAGAAGAGTCCCACTAAAGGCATCAGCGATAAAGTTATCAAGGCCATCTTAATATTGACCACCAACATAATGCCGATAATGAACAAAATTGTTAATACATTCTTAATTAAATTTACAAAAACATTGGTATATAATTCGTTTAAAGCGTTAGTGTCATTTGTAACTCTGGTCACAAGTCTGCCAATCGGGTTTTGGTTGACTTGAGCGGTAGAAAAGTTTTCGATTTTCCAGAAGACGTCCTCACGGATTTGCATGAGAATTTTTTGACCGGTTCTTTGCAAAACCATCGTTTGGTGGTATTGCGAGAAAGCATAAATAAGAGTGATTGCTAGGGCTGCAACCACTAAGTAGATGATTTTGACAAACGAGGCATCGGGAGAATCAAGCATATCGATAGCTCCTCCCAATAACACCGGCAAAATGATATCCCCAAATACCGCAAATATCATCAACAAAAACGCTAAAGCAAATTGCCATAAATAAGGGGTCAGGTATTTTAAGAGCCTTTTAGTAATTTCGCCATCGGTCATTTTGCGTTCATTATGTTCTTGATCAAGCATTTCATCAATTCTCTTTTTCTTGGTTGTTTTTTCTTTATTCCCCATGTTCGTCACCTTTGACTACTTCCACTTGTTCTTCAAGTTCTTGCAATTGAACTAAATCTTGATATAGTTTGACGTTTTCCATTAATTCTTCATGAGTTCCCACACCGAGGATACGGCCGTTATCCATAAAGACAATTTTATCGAGGTTTTGAATTGATGAAACCCGATGGGCAATAAGAATAATCGTGCGGTCTTTTTTAAATTCCTGTAAGTTTGAAAGAATCGTTTCTTCGGTTTTGGAATCTACCGCGGAAATCGAATCGTCCAAAATTAAGACTTTGGGGTCTTTGGCTAAGGCCCGGGCAATGGAGATGCGTTGCTTTTGCCCCCCTGAAACGGTTACCCCCCGTTCCCCCAAAACGGTTTGGTATTTTTGGGAAAACTCTTCAATGTTGCCTGCCACATCCGCTAAACTTGCATAATGCTTCACTTCGTCTTCTGGTAAAGATTCATGTGCAAAAGCGATATTGTTGTGAATGGTATCGCTAAAGAGGAAGTTGTCTTGAGGAACATAACCGAATAAATCCCGCACTTGTTTAATTGGCAAACGCATGATATCGATGCCGTCGATAAACAAAGTGCTTTCTTCCAAATTGTATAACCTAAGCAGTACATCCACCAAAGTGGTTTTTCCACATCCGGTTCGTCCGATAATACCTACCGATTCGCCTGGTTTAATCTCCAAATTGATATCTTTTAACACCGAACGGTCGGTATCGGGATAAGCAAAATTAAAGTTGCGATATGTGATTTCGCCTCTTAAAACCTTAACTTGGACAGGATTATTGTCAACAATATCGATTGGTTCATCAAAAAGGGTTTTAATGCGTTTGTAGCTGGCTTTGCCTTGGCTGCGAAGATTGATGAGTTGCGAAATCGCCATCATCGGCCAAATGAGCGAACTAAAATAAGAAATAAAACGGGTCAAATCCCCAACGGTAAAACCGATTTCCGGATTTGTTGACTTGGTTTTGATGATTAAGTAACTGCCTACACCGATTAAAATAAAACCAATTAAGTTGATGGTTACTAAAATAATAACGTAAAGCAAATTGGCATAGCGGAGGAATACTACATTCTTTTCTGCATTCTCTTTATTTATCTTCCTAAACGAAAGCAGTTCCTTTCCTTCTTTGACAAAGGCTTTGATAACGCTTAAACCGGAAAAGTTTTCTTGGGTGAAATCCGATAAATTCTCAAACGCTTTTTGGCGTTCTTGGAATTTTACTCTCATGAATTTTCCGATGATTCCGCCCGCTAGGGCCATAAGAAACATCGGTATCGAAAGCAATAAAGTAAGCATCACATTGATTTTAAACATATAGTATAAAGCAAGGGAACCCATAAACAGGGCATCAACAAGCGTCAGGATTCCCATGCTGAAAGCTAGCCTGATAGCATTTAAGTCGTTAGTGTAAAGCGCCATTTGCGCCCCGACTTTATTTTTGTGAAAATAGTTTTGCGATAATTTTTCGCTGTGGGCAAACATCCTGTCTCTTAGGTCTGCTTCCACGCGAACGCCGGTTCCAAAGATGGTTATGCGCCAAAGAAACCGACCGATAAACATCGCTAAAGCAATTAACAGAAACTTAAACATTAATTCTTCTAAAAGTTCCAAGGTCATTGCTTTTTCGCTTAAACTGTCGACAATGATTCCTTCGTATTCGGGAATGCGTAGTTGTGCATAATCGACGACGATTAAAGCGGCGGCTCCAAGCAAAATTAAATGCAAAAAGCGTAAATAATAGCGATTGATATATTTGCCGAATATCATGGTCTAATTCTCCTTGTGTATCACTTAGTTATTTATTCTACCAAATTTTAAAGAATAATGCAAACAAATAAGAAAAAAAGCGCTAGCTTAGTTTTACAATGTTGTCGATTTTTGCTTCCTTATGGACGGTTATTTTACTGTGGTATTCAACAGTTTCGATAATACATCCTTGACCAATGGTAACGTAATCGCCGCTTACTCGTTTGCCTTTGACGTATTCGATGTCAATCGTGGTGGCTTCGATTTCTTCAATTTGGTTGTGTTTGGTGTTGAAGAAGAAGGCAAGTTCCCGTTTAATGGTGACTTTATCGCCGTGAAGGGCTTGAATTTCGCTGTTGGAAGATTTTAAGTAAAAGTCATCGACATTGGCTTCTTTTTTTACTATGAGCGATCCGGATACATGGGCTTTGGCACTGGATAAGTTTTCTGCAACTTTCAATACCCCGGATACTTTGATTTCTTGTGTTTTAATGTTTTTAGCTGAAAAGGTACCGCTTACTTTCATGGTTTTTACATCTAGGTTATCCATGGCTTTTCCTGCTCCCGAAATTACCAAAGTTTCAGCGGTTAATTTTCCCGTTATTTTTCCGCTTCCTGCAATCGAAACTTCCCGAAAGGTTCCGCCGCTTATCGTTCCGGCTCCATAAATTTTACTGTCGTTCATTTTTATTTTCCTCCTATTTTAATTCTTTCGCAATAATTCCCGAAATCTCGGATAATGATTGCTTTTTAATCAGTGTTAATTGGGGATCGAATAAAGCATCTTCCCCCGCAACAATCAAATAAGGTTTTCCCAAATACTCCTTGACCAGATAAAAATACTGATCAAGCGAAACAATTTTGCCAAAATCTAACAATAAATAGTTGCTGATGTCTAATAAAGCTTGGTTCTCGGAAAAGAAATAGACAACCACTAAATCGAAAATAGACAAATCGTTTTTCTCTTGGGCATAGATGCGTAAGACAAAAGGGTCGATTCCTTTTATCAATACCGCTTCCGAAAGGGAAAACTTGCGTTCCTTGGCATTGGGATTCAAAAACTGTTTGATTTCATCATGGGAATAGCGATCTTTAAGCGATAGGATTGCCTCGATTCGAGGAATGATTTGCTCTTTATAAAAGTAAGTCTCCTGTCCGCTTGCCACCGATTGTTTGATAAACCATTCATCGGGAATCAAACCTTCCCGTTTCCAACGATACAGCTGACCATAGGAAATTTTGGTGATTTGCAGTAACTCTTTTTTGGATATCATTTCCATATCATCACCTCACAATGTTACGTTTAATAACATTATACCGTAACAATGTTACGTTGGCAAGCAAAATGCATAGAAAAAAGCAGATAGATTCTATCTGTTGATAGTTTTGCTATCTGCTTTATCATACCAAATATTTTAATAAATTATTACTTAATATGATTGTATTGAAGATGAGCGCGGTTTTTTCCGGCTTTCTTCGCTTGATATAAAGCGATGTCCGCATAATTAATAAAATCATAAATGGTGGAGTTAATGGGTGGTGTTTCATAATGCACGCCGATACTGACGGTAATGTCGATATCGCTGACTAAGGGTGCAAGAGACTTTTCCACCATTTGGCAGATATTATTGCTTATTTGCATTAGTTCATCGACATTGGCAATTTTCAGTAAAATTAAAAATTCTTCGCCCCCAAAGCGGAAAGCGTGGGGATAAAGATTTTTGATAAGGTTTGAGGAATATTTCAAAACTTCGTCGCCTTTTTGATGACCAAATTTATCGTTGACTGTTTTGAAATTATCAATATCGATAAACAAGAGGCCTAAACCCATGTTTTCGGATAAACATTCTTTTTTGATGAAAGAAAAAGTTTCGTCAAAAGCCAGGCGATTACCGAGACCGGTTAAATAGTCGGTTCGAACCGCTGTCTCCAACTCGTGATTTAGCTTCTTCAAGATATGGGTTTGTTCCCAATCGCGGCGCCTAATACGATAATTGGTATACATCACGATTAAACCAATACCGATATAAACGACTGAGGTAAGAAACAAATGCAAACTTAAAAAGGTACCATAAATAATCCGTGAACCCGCAAGATTAAAAATAACCCAAGCGAGGGTAAAAACAATTGAAACAAAGATCGGCGAAAGAATAAGTCCACCCATGAAAACCATGCAATAAGTTAAAAACGATAAGACCGGCAAAGGGTAATTATAGTGTAAGTCAATAATCGTATATGATAAACACCAAAACATCGTAAAGCCACACAAGCCATTTACCCAATAATTGAACAGTTTGATTTGCTTAGGGGTAAATGTGTGAATCCGAATAAAAACGGCGATGGAAACCAAAAATACGGTAAACAAAAGGCAATAAAACGAAAAATAAATGATATTTCTGGTTTCGGCTAGGTTTCGCGCAAAAAGATAATAGGTAATTAAGGTCAGAAGGTAAATATTGATAGAAAAGGTCAATATTAACACTTTAGAGTAATTTACTTTTGCGATGTATTCCAAAAACGAACTGAACGGTTCTTTATTTCGACTATGCATTGTTACCTCCTATTTAATATTTTACTATCAAACGAGGAAAAAGTCAAATCAATCAATTCATTATTTGTTAAAAAGGGTAATAATCAAGCGATTATACTTTAACGAAAACGGCGTTTTAGTTTGTTTTGAGAAAACCTAAACAGAACGGACAATAAAAAAAGGATACCAAAAGCACTTGACTTTTAGTACCCGTTATCAAAAAAAGGTTTTCCTTTGTTATTGGCAAATGGTGCTGGAAATAGGATTCGAACCTACGACCTGATGATTACGGGTCAACTGCTCTACCAACTGAGCTATTCCAGCAAATAAATTTCAGGATTATCCTGAAATTATTCGATTAAAGTTTGTTGATATCTGGTTACCCGGAAGACTGGTTCCGTAGTGACGTCAATTTGAAGCCTTTTTAAAAGTTTTTCGTCATCTTCCGTCAAAAAGACCGTGGAGTGAGCTTGCGCTCGGGCTAGTTTTGGAAGTTGCTGAAGAGCTTTTTCGGCGGAAGGGTTTGTCAAAGCATTTATCGATAAAGCGATTAATACGTCATTGACATGAAGACGCGGGTTTCTAACGCCTATGTATTGCTTATTTAGGGTTTGAATCGGTTCGATGATGGAAGGAGAAATAAGTTTTAAGTCATCATCGACATTGGCATAGTATTTAAGGGCGTTGAGGAGCATTGCGGCTGGAGCGTCCAAAAGTTTTGTCCGACGTCCGGTGATTATCGTACCGTCGTTTAATTCAATTGCCATTGCGTGCGTTCCGGAACTTTGGGCTTTGTCTAAAGCTGCCTGAACCGAGAGGCGATTCTCCACCGAAATTCCTAACTTTTTCATGATGACGGAGATCTTTTCAATTGCTTCTTCCATCATGTTGCCGTTTTTAATGTCGCGTTTGGTGGAATAATAACGGCGAATGATTTCTTGTTTGGCGGCTTCTTTGGCAACTTCGTCGTCGATAATGCAAAAGCCGGCCATATTGATTCCCATATCGGTTGGCGATTGGTAGAAACTTGTGCCGTAAATCCGTTCGAAGAAAGAGCGTAAAATCGGAAACACTTCCACATCGCGATTATAATTGACTGCCATCATCCCGTAAGCTTCCAAATGGTACGGGTCAATCATATTGATATCATTGATGTTTGCGGTTGCCGCTTCATAGGCTAAATTTACCGGGTGGTTAAGCGGAAGATTCCAAACCGGAAAGGTTTCGTATTTCGCATATACGCTTTTAATTCCTTTTTGGTTGTCCAAATATAGTTGTGATAAGCAGGTGGCAATTTTGCCACTACCAGGTCCCGGCGCCGTTACTACCACAAGCGGTCGGGTGGTTTCGATATAAGCATTTTTGCCGAAGCCTTCATCGCTTAAAATATAATCGATGGCAAGGGGATAACCCGGAATAACCGAGTGAAGGTAAACTTTTACCCCCATGTTTTCTAATTTGTTTTTGAAAATAATCGCCAGTTCCTGATGGGAAAATTGAGTAATGACAACCCCACACACTTGGAGGTCAAGTTCCCGAAAGAGTTCCATCATCCGAATTACCTCTTGGTCGTAAGTAATGCCGATGTCAAAACGCATTTTGCCAACTTGAATATCGTTGGCATTGACTACGATAATCATTTCGACATCGTCTTTTAAGGTCATTAGTGTTTTGATTTTGGCGTTACTGGCAAATCCGGGAAGTACGCGGGAAGCATGAAAATCGTCGAATAGTTTTCCTCCAAATTCAAGATAAAGCTTGGTACCGAATTGATTTAGACGTTCTTTGATTTTTTTGGATTGAAGTTCTAAATACAAACCATTGTCAAATGCTTTTTGCATGCCTTCACCTTCTTTCGCAGTCCTTCATGTTTTAGATTATACCAAAGGAAAACAAACTTGTCAATTAAACCAAAAAAGAAAAATTTCCCCTAATCTAAAAGTTAAAAGGTTGAAAGAATATGGACGTTGTGATAAAATTAAGTTATCTTAAAGAGGAGGTTTTTATGGAAGTTAAAGAAGTTGTTCTCAATAAAATGAAAGAAATGGGCCGTCCTGTTACAGCGGGAGAAGTTGAACTTGCAACCGGCCTGGAGCGCAAAGAAGTTGACAAAGCCTTCAATACCTTAAAAAAAGAAGGTAAAATCACTTCTCCAGTTCGTTGCAAATGGCAACCTGCTGAATAAGCAAAAAGAAGGATAGGAAGCAATCCTAACTTTTTTGTCTTAGAAAATAATTGCTAAAAAAAATCATGTTTTTTTGCTTTTTTTTATTTAAAAAATAGTTAAAAAAGGATTATTTGGTTTACTATTAATTGAGGTGAAAATTATGAAAATCAGTATTGGATCCGATCATGCGGGGTATAAGTTAAAAGAAGCCTTAATTGCTTACTTAGCCAAAAAACACCAAGTGCTCGACATGGGGACTTATAATGACGATTCGGTCGATTATCCCGACTATGCTTTTTCGGTGAGTCAAAAGGTTGTCCAAAAAGAAGTTGATTTCGGAATTTTGATTTGTTATACGGGAATTGGCATGTCCATCTCGGCCAACAAAGTTAAAGGCATCAGAGCAGCTTTGGTCGGAAGCGAGGAAAACGCTAAATTAACCAGAGAACACAATAACGCCAATGTATTGTGTCTTTCTTCAAAAGACACTTCCTTTGACCTTGCCAAGCAAATTGTCGATACTTTCTTAAACACGCAGTTTTTGGGAGAGCGGCACGAGCGGCGCGTGAATAAAATTTGTCAATTTGAGGAAAATTAAGGAATACTAAAGTTTGTTAAATTTATGAAAAGATATTGAAAAAGGGGTTTATTTCAGCGTTTTAAATTATAATTTCTAAAGCGCAAAAACCCTAAATGTGGTATAATAACTAAAGATTAAAAGGTGGTGAAACAGATGCCGATTTTGCAGTCAATTCAACAAGCGGAAGAAAAGGCGCAAAGCTTACGCAACAATGCAAACCTTCAAGTTCAAAACCTTATTAAAGAAAAAAGAGCAGCTGCGGAAAAGCGAATTGCTGAACTAAATGCCCAAACCCTTGACGAAATCAAGAACAGCGAAGCTTATTCCATTAAGTCAATGCAGGAGATGGAAAAAGACTTGGAAACCCAAAAACAAGTCATAAAAGACAAACTCACCGCTAAGGCCATGCAAAGGATGGAGCAAGCAGTTGCTTTAATGATGAAGAAAGTAGGGAACATATGATTGTACCAATGAAAAAGGTGCAAATCGTCGTACTGAAAGAAGACCATGAACAACTGATGCTTAATTTGCAAAAAACCGGGGAGGTTATGTTAATCGAGCATCCGGAGATAAGTCAAAAAAGCGATGCCACAAGCGAAGAAATTATGTTGCAAAGAACGCGCAAATCCTTAAACTTGCTTAAGAAGTATCGGGAAAAACCCAAATTAGTCAAAGAACTCAACAAGGTTGATTACGATGATTTTGTTTCCAATATCAATCAGCGCATAGAACTATTGGAAAAAATCGAAACAACTTATGAAGAAATTCAACGCTTGAAAGCTGACAATGTAACTTTACACGAAACGCTTAAGACTTATCAGCCATGGGAACAGTTAACGGTTCCGTTGGATAAAATTGTTAATACAAGGTATGCCAATTTGCACACCGGGTTTATTGAATCCCGTTTTAGCGAAGATTTTAAACGAATATTAGATTCACACGGCAGTGAATGTGAACTTTTAGGCAAAACTTATGATGGACAAGCTGTCTTTTTTGCGAATTATTATACCGACGACAGTTTGGTAATGGAAGGTTTAAGGGGTATTAATTTTGTTGAAACCTCCTTACCTAAATTACCCCTTACTGCCAGTCAACTCTTAAGCGAAAAAGAGGCTCAATATCAATCCAACCAAGAAAAAATTAAGGAACTTGAAGAAGCGCTTGCACAATATGCCAAGCATGCAGATGAATTGGAGATTTTAACTGACCAAGTTGCAAGCATTGAAGTAAGAAAAACCGCTCCGGTTATTCCAACCGATGCCACGGTATATGTGGAAGGTTGGGTGCGTCACGACCGCGTGGACAAAGTAATTAAAGCGGTAAAAGAAGCAACGGATATTTTTGATTGCGAATTTTGCGATCCGCTTCCTGATGAATTGCCGCCAACCGCTACCCAAAACAATCGCTTTGTGGCACCATTTGAGATTATCACCAATATGTTTGCCGCACCAAGCCCCTATGAAGTCGACCCTAATCCAATGATGTCTTTTTGGTACTGGATTATCTTTGGAATAATGATGGGCGATGCCGGTTACGGATTAGTGATGGTATTATTCTTTGGACTATTTATTAAAATTAAAAAACCAAAAGGCAACTCCCTGAAGTTATTCCAATTATTGATGTATTCGGGAATAACCACTGTCATTTGGGGTGTTATTTTCGGCAGTTACTTCGGTTTCAGCTGGAAACCATTCGGTTTGAAACCGGTGTTGGTGCCAATGGAACAACCGATGAATATGTTGATTTTGTCACTTGTTCTTGGTGCTTTGCACATCTTTGGCGGGCTTTTGGTAAAAGCGTATGACAATTTCCGAAAAAAAGACATTTTGGCCATTTTTTCGGACCAATTAAGTTGGATGCTATTAATTGGAGGAATAGGCTTTATGTTTCTTCCCCAATTAACAAATATCGGAAAATACCTGGCGATTGCGGGAGCATTGATTATTGTCTTATTTTCAGGAAGAAGCAATCGCAATATCGTAAAACGCATTGGCAGCGGTTTATATACCTTATACGGTGCGACCGGCTATATGAGCGATATCCTTTCTTATTCACGGATTTTGGCATTAAGCATGTCATCCGGGGTTATTGCTTTTGTAATGAATCTTTTAGCCGGAATGGTACAAGGCGATTTATCGACCTTTACCTTCATGACCATCATCAAAATTTTATTTGCCATGGTCATTTATTTTGTCGGACATGTCTTTAATTTAGCCATGGGGTTACTCTCGGCTTATGTCCATGCCAGCAGATTACAATATATTGAATTCTTTGGCAAATTCTATGAGGGGTCTGGTTATGCCTTTACACCTCTCGAAAACAAGTTAACCTACATTGATGAACTCAATGTTAATTAAAAAATAATAGGAGGATTATTATTATGAGTACAGGATTATTAATTGCAATTGTAGGAGCACTATTAAGCACAATAGTAGCTGGTTTAGGTTCAGCCATCGGTGTTCAAATGGCCGGAAAAGCTGCCACAGGCGTTGTAAGCGAAAGACCAGAATTATTCGGTAAACTCTTGATTTTACAAGCATTGCCAGGAACACAAGGTATTTACGGTTTCTTAGTAACCGTTTTGGTATTTGTTGAACTTGGTTTCTTAAGCGGCAATCCTGCTTTAACTCTTGAAACTGCTACCGGTTGGGCTTTCTTTGGCGCATGTATGCCTGCAACCATCATCGGTTTCCTTTCGGCTCTATACCAAGCAAGAATGTCGGTTTATTCCATCCAAATGACTGCAAAACAACCTGATGCAGCCGCAAAAGGTATGACCATGACGGTTTTGGTTGAAACATACGCAATTTTGTCTCTTCTTGTTAGTATTTTGCTTGTAACAAACGTTATGTAATTTGATGCGATAATAATTGATAAATATTATTAGCGAATCGAGGTACATAGTGAAAGAAGATAACTTAATTATGCAAACAGAGGAACAGGTTACTGAGAAAGTAACCATTTACCAAAAAATTGAACAAAAAGGCCAAAAAGACGCTTTAGCTATCCTAGAAGCAGGAAAAGAAAAAGCCGAACAAATGTATGCCAGCATAATCGGTGAGGCAATGCAAGACAATAAAAAACGCTTGGAAAAAGCCCGTCAAGCCCATACATCGATGTTAAAAGGGGCCCAAAGCCAGTTTGACCATTCGCTAAAACAATACACCTTAAGTGTTAAAAAAGAATTAATTGACCAAGTTTTCCAGCGTCTGCTCGAAAAGTTTAAAGCTTTTTCTGATGAGGATATCAGGAGCTATGTTGTTAATCGAATAAAAAACGAGAAATTGTCTGGCAAAGAAACGTTGAAAGTATCCTCAAACGATTACGACCGTTATGCGCGCCTTTTCTCAAGCGGCAAAACTTTAAACGGTATGATTTTACTTGATAAACTAAGCATGCTGCTTGGTAACGTCAACTATCAATTAACACTAGCCAAGGATGGAGCGAATATTTCCGGCGGTTTTCAAATTATCGGCAGTTACTATGATATTGATTTTTCATACGAAGCCTTATTTGATGATTTGAAACGGCTTTACGAAACCGAAATAGCTACGATTCTCTTTGACGGAGATGAATAGTATGAATAATCATTATCCGTATGTAAATGCGATTTTGCGCTCCATCGAAAACAAAATTTTCGATAAAAGCAAATGGCAAAAATTGGCCAAAACCGATAAACCGCTTTTTTTCAAAACTTTAGCGGAACTGGGTTACGGCAAAAGCGATAGCGCAAGTTCTGTGGAAGAATTAATTGACCAAGAACTTTTAAGCGTAAAAGCAATGATTGATGAACTTACTCCCCAAAAACACCATACTGATTTATTCTTTTTTCAAAGCGATGCCATTAACATCAAATACTTCTTTAAACAAAAATTCTTTGGCATCACTCACTTTGACGTCTATGTCCCATTAGGAACTATTTCAAAAGAAACTTTGAAAAAAGCGATTTTGGCGGGGGAATATTCGGGTCTTGAAAAACCTTTGCGTAAATTAATTCCAACAATTGAAAAAAACGTTCAGGGAATTACCAATCCAAGGGTTTTCAGCACCGTAATCGATCAAACGATTTTTGATTATATTTTTGATCAATTTAACCTATTGACAAGTCCTGCCTTAAAAACCTATTTTCAAACTTATATCGATTCGGCCAACTTATTAACTTTCCTTCGTTCCCGCGAATTAAAGTGGGACCAGAATACTTGCAAAGAAATGTTGTTGACGCATGGCGGGATCGAATTAAGCAGGTTTTTGGAATCGTATTCCCTGCCCCTTGAAAAACTATCAAAATTGTGGGAAACGGAATATAATGGCCAAATCAGTAGAATCATTAAAGCTTATAATGAACATCAGAATTTGGATATGACCCATAATGCACTTGACAAGCTCATGTTGGAGGAAATCAGACGCTTCAAATACGATGCTTTTGATATTGGTCCGGTTATTTATTATTACTTGTTGAAAGTAGCCGAAGCGAAAAACATTCGTATGATTTACGCTCAAGCCGGGAATGAACAAGTCGATATGAGTCAAATGTTGGAATACTAAGAAAGGTGGTTCAAATGAATAACAAGATGGATATCGTGGCAATCGGAACAAACGACACCGTTTTATTGTTCAGTGCCGTTGGTTGCGTGCCAATTATCAAAGAAAGTCTTGCAGAAGTCGAAAAAACCATTTTTCAACTAGCAAAAAAAAGCAAAATCATTTTCATCGATGAGGAATTGTACGAAAAAATTCCTGAGACAATCGAAACTTATCAGTCTAGCTTATTTCCAATGATTATACCAGTTCCCATGAAGGAAGACGGCATTGGTGTTGGATTGAAGAAAGTTCAAAAGAATGTCGAAAAAGCCATCGGGATTAATATATTTTAGAAAGGGTGATGGCGATGAATTCTAATCAATACAATAAACAAATCGGAATCATTACCAAGGTTTCAGGACCTTTAATTGTTGCGAAAGACATGAAAGATGTGCAAATGTACGATGTGGTTCGCGTCAGCGAGAAGCGCTTAATCGGGGAAGTAATCGAACTTCGGGACGATTTGGCGTCAATCCAAGTATATGAAGAAACCGCGGGCATTGGTCCCGGCGAACCGGTCTATTGGACTAACGAACCGTTATCGGTAGAACTTGCACCGGGTTTAATAGAAGGCATTTTTGACGGTATTCAACGTCCGCTTGACGTTATTTATCAAGGCTCTGGTGACCGGATTCCTCTGGGAATCGATGTTCCCAAACTAAAACGAAATAAACGTTGGCAATTTAACAGCGTTGCCAAAGTAGGCGATTTTGTTAAGGGCGGCGATGTCTTGGGTACGGTTCAGGAAACAACTGCCGTGCTGCACAAAATCATGGTTCCGCCAACGCTTTCGGGGAAAATCGTGTGGATTTTCAATGGTGAAACAAACATTACTACTCCGATTGCCCGAATTGTCGATGACCGGGGCGTAACCCATGAAGTGCCAATGTTGCAAACTTGGCCGGTAAGAAGAGGACGTCCTTATCAAAAGAAAATGGCGCCACATGCACCAATGGTTACTGGTCAAAGAGTAATTGATATGCTTTTTCCAATTGCCATTGGGGGTATAGCTGCAATCCCGGGACCATTTGGTTCAGGTAAAACCGTTGTTCAACACCAACTTGCCAAATGGGCGGATGCAGATATTATTGTTTATATCGGCTGTGGCGAACGCGGAAACGAAATGACCGATGTTTTAAATGAATTTCCTCATCTGAAGGACCCAAAAACCGGTCAAACATTGATGAAACGCACCGTTTTAATTGCCAATACATCCAACATGCCGGTTGCGGCTCGGGAAGCATCGATATATACCGGTATTACGATTGCGGAATACTATCGCGATATGGGTTATCGCGTAGCTATTATGGCAGACTCGACATCCCGTTGGGCCGAAGCGTTGCGGGAAATGAGTAGCCGTTTGGAAGAAATGCCGGGCGAAGAAGGCTATCCGGCTTATTTATCGAGTAGATTATCCGAATTCTACGAACGGGCTGGCCTGGTCACCTGCTTAGGCAGTGAGGGCAGAATCGGCGCTATCAGTGCCATCGGCGCAGTATCGCCTCCGGGAGGAGATACATCGGAACCGGTTTCCCAAGGTACGCTCAGAATCGTTAAAGTATTCTGGGGCTTAAGCGCACAACTCGCTTATGCTCGTCACTTCCCTGCCATCGACTGGTTGAAGAGTTATTCGCTCTATGAAGAAAATATGCGTGATTATTTCGATACTGAAGTCGAAAAAGATTGGTCGCAAATTGTGCAAGAAACGAAAACCCTTCTTCAAGAAGAAGCAAAGCTTCAAGAAATTGTCCGGTTGGTCGGTGTGGATTCGCTCGAATTCTCCGATCGCTTAGTGCTTGAATGTGCTCGTCGCATTCGCGAAGACTTTTTGCATCAAAATGCTTTCCATGAAGTTGACACATATAGCTCTTTGACAAAACAACATGGAATCTTAAAGACCATCCTTGATTGGTTCCACCTTTCCCAAGAAGGATTAAACAACGGAGTAAGTTTCTTTAAGCTTGCAAATATGGAGGTTTTGGAACAAATTGGACGGATGAAATACATTCAAGAAACCGAATTTAAAACTCAATATGAGGAAATAAACAATGAAATGAACGAAGAATACCAAAGACTATTGAAGGGAGACGAAGACGATGGCGAAAGAGTATAAAACTATTCGTGAAGTTGTTGGTCCCTTGATGTTGGTTGACCATGTGGAAGGCGTAAAATATGACGAACTTGTAAAAATCAAACAAGCAAATGGTGAAGAACGAATTGGAAAAGTTCTTGAAGTCGATAAAGATAAAGCCCTCGTGCAATTGTTTGACTCCGCTCAAGGACTAAAAATTGCCTCCGCAAAAGCTGTCTTCTTAGGTCATGGAATTGAAATCAAATTATCGCCTGATATCTTAGGACGCGTTTTTGATGGAATGGGTCGGCCAATTGACGGTGGAGGCGAGATTATTCCGGAAAAAGTAATGGACATCAACGGTACACCGTTAAATCCGGTTGCCCGCGACTATCCAAACGAATTTATCGAAACCGGAATCAGCGCCATCGACGGACTCAATACCTTGGTTCGGGGACAAAAGTTGCCGATTTTCTCCGGAAATGGTTTACCTCATGCAAAACTTGCGGCGCAAATCGCCCGACAAGCACGGGTTAGAAATTCCGAAGAGAAGTTTGCGGTTGTGTTTGCGACCACAGGTATTACTTTCGAAGAAGCTGACTTCTTTATCAGCGATTTCAAAAAATCCGGCGCCATCGAACGGTCTGTGCTTTTCATGAATTTAGCCAATGACCCGGCAATCGAACGGATTGCCACTCCGCGGATGGCCATTACTTGTGCCGAATACTTAGCTTATGAATTAGGCATGCACGTGCTTGTCATCATCAGTGATATTACGAATTATGCAGAAGCATTGCGGGAAGTCTCCGCTGCTCGTAAGGAAGTTCCGGGTCGCAGAGGTTACCCAGGATATATGTATACCGACCTTGCTTCGCTCTATGAACGGGCTGGCCGTATCAAAGGAAAGAATGGTTCCATTACCCAAATTCCAATCCTTACGATGCCGGAGGACGATAAAACCCACCCGATTCCGGACCTTACCGGTTATATTACCGAAGGACAAATTATTCTTTCAAGAGAATTGTATGGCCGCGGAATCACTCCGCCAATTGATGTCTTGCCATCGCTCAGCCGTTTAAAAGATAAAGGAATCGGTGAAGGCAAAACCAGAGAAGACCATGCGGAAACAATGAACCAATTGTTCGCCGCCTATGCTCGCGGAAAAGAAGCCAAAGAACTTGCCACCATTCTTGGTGAAGCAGCGCTTTCGGATGTTGATATCCTTTATTCACAATTTGCCACTGCTTTTGAAGAACAATATGTATTGCAAGGTTATACTACGGCTCGCACCATTGAAGAAACACTAGATATCGGTTGGAAATTACTAACGATTTTACCAAGAACAGAACTCAAACGGATTAGCGTCGAAAAGATTAACAAATACTTGCCAAAAGAGGAATAACAAATGGCATTAGGGACAGTTAATCCTACCCGCATGGAATTAACGCGGGTTAAAAGACAGCTCTCCACCGCAAAACGCGGACATAAGCTCTTAAAAGACAAGCAAGACGAATTTGTCCAACGGTTTATGGAAATCATCAAAGAAAACCGCGCCTTGCGTCTTGAAGTTGAAGAAGAACTTGCGAAAATCATGAAAAAATACATCAGTGCCAAACAAAAAATGAGTTTTGAAGGAATTGTCGAAGCATTGATGGTACCAAGCAATACCGCAAGCCTTTCCACATCTTCGAGAACGGTCATGAACATCAAGATTCCTACCATTCAATATGAAGCAAAGGACAAAATCGATTTAACTTATGGCTTTGCGTTTACGCATCCTGATTTGGACGATGCCATCATGAAACTTTCTAAGTTATTGCCAAAGATGATCAAGATGGCAGAACTTGAAAAAGCCTGCGATATGCTGGCCAAAGAAATCGAAAAGACCCGGCGACGCGTCAATGCGATTGAGTTTATCATGATTCCGGAAATGGAAGAAACAATTCGTTTTATTACGATGAAACTAGAAGACAACGAGCGAAGCAATATCATTCGCTTAATGAAAAGCAAAGAAATCATTCTTGCCAAAAATACGCAAAACTAAACCCCCTTTCGGGGTTTTTTTGCCAGGTTTATGGTATAATTTATATATGAATTTATTTGACGCGAAGGGAAAGATATTTTTGTTGATTATTTTAAAAAGTTAAAAATTAGTAATTTTAAATTTTTTAAAAATGTAAAAAATAAAGGAGATTGATTTATGACAAATAAGTATTATGCGATTATTTTCTTTTTGTCGTTTCTGTTTATGATGATAATAACTTTAAGGGTCTTGTTTGATTCGCAATTACACAAAATTTTTAAACAAGGCAGTGTTACTTCCATACGCACTTTTTATATTATTTTGGCAATTGCCATATCTTATCTGATTTCGAGTGCTTTTATCGATTTTATCAAAGCAATTGGCTTAATTATCTCCCAATAAATAATTGTATAAAAAATCTTTATTGTATCATAATAACTATGAGGTGATACAGTGAAGAGTTGGATTAAAAAAATTGGTCAAAATCGCTTTCAATTTTTCTTTTTTGTGGGGATATTAGCGCTATTATTCGTTGCTCTCGTCCTTTCTGCAACCGCCGATCCGATTGACGATAATCCGATTGACGATCCCAAGGATAAACAGCCAATTGACCATGAAGAAGATCCGGTTCCTGAGGTCTTAAAGCACCCATTTGATAATGTGTCTGATTTTATGGTTGTGCGAAAATTTTACGAACGTGATGCAAGCCAAAGCGACCAAGAAAAAGCTTTGATTAAATATGGGACAAGTTATCGGATAAGTGTCGGAACATCTTTTGCCCGAAATGATAATCAACCTTTTGATGTCAAGAGTGCTTTTAGTGGAACGGTAATTGAAGTGCGCGAAAGCCCGCTTTATGGGAACTATTGTATTGTTGAGCATGCGGATAACATTAAAACCCATTATTACGGTTTAAGCGAAGTAGTTGTCAAAGCTGGCGATACCGTCATACAAGGGGATAAAATCGGGGTAAGCGGAACGACCGAAATGGACAAAGAAGCTGGAAACCATGTATATTTTAAAGTAGTGCGTGGAAATAAACATATTAACCCCGAAAAAGTATTTGGCAAAACCACTGCGCAAATATAATAAAAAAAGACCATTATTAAGGTCTTTTGCGTTCTACGGTCAAGATGTAAGGTGCGTTATTTTGGTTCAAATGAACGATTTTGCTGACAAGATAACTTGCATCCAAATGTGAAAGGAAGCTTTCCAAAATGAGGCTTTCTTTTTTGCCTTTTTCATGGCCCGGATATAAAACAATTACGATGAAGAGGCTTGGGTTTTGTCCTATGTAGTTTATGAGTTTTTGAACAGCTCTTAAAACTATCTCAGGTTCGGTAGTGATTGTTTTATCCCCTGTCGGAAGATAACCTAAATTGAAAATGATGCCATCGATTCTCGGTAAATCGATGTGCTCGTGTGATTCCAAGTGGTATTCGATATTGGTTAACCCCAATTCGTTTGCCATTTTTTTTGTGCGTTCAATGGCAATGGGTTGAATGTCGTAAGCATGAACCGTGCCATTAGGACCGACAAGGTTCGCCAGAAAAACCGTATCAAAACCGTTGCCACATGTGGCGTCAACCACAATATTACCCTCTTTTAACCGCTCCCTAAGCAATTGATGGGCAATTTCGGTCATCTTTGTCATTTCACTAAATCTCCTTGCCAGATATTTTCTTTACGCATGTATTTATCGATTTCATTTAACACCACAAACTTCCTTTTTGTCCACTCCGGCGCAATCAACAAACTAATCGGTGCATCCCCCGTTAAGCGGTGAATGACGATTGAGGTAGGCAAATAACGCAATTGCTCCGCGGTGATTTCCACATATTCTTTTAAAGTAAGAAGCGAAAAAGGTTCTTTTAAATACATTTCCCCAAACGGGGTATCTTTCATGACATGAAGCATATGGATTTTTATTCCTTGAATCGGGAAAGCTGCCAAATATTTGACGGTTTCCAACATCATGTCTTTGGTTTCATAGGGCAGTCCATTGATAATGTGAACAATGATATCAATGTTTGCTTCATGCAATAACTTTACCGCTCTTTCAAAACTATCGTTTTCATATCCGCGGTGGAAAAACCGATAGGTTTTGGGATGAATTGATTGTAAACCCAATTCCACCCAAACGGTCTTTTGGGTTTTTAGTTTTTTCAGCAACTCAACTACCTCGGGATAAATTTCATCGGGACGCGTAGCGATACTGATGATTTTAACCTTTTCATCGAGGTTTAAAAGAGTGGAAAAAGTATTTTCCAAAATATCGAAGGGTGCGTAGGTGTTGGTTCCGGCTTGTAGATAGGCGATATATGATCCTTCTTCCCATTTGGCTTGCATTCTTTCCTTAACCGATGCAAATTGCGCTTTTAAGGATAAACTGACATCCCCAGAAAAGTCCCCGCTTTTTAAACTTGAACAAAACAAGCAACCGGTAGTATCGACTTTGCCGTCGCGATTGGGGCAAGTAAACCCCGGATTTAAAGAAATCTTATAGATTTTTTCGCCGTAATGGGCTCGTAGATAGTTGTTAAGGGTAATATAATGTTTTTCATGATTCATTAAGTAATGCAAATTCATCACTGCTTTCTAATGTTTTTTGGGTATTGATAATTCATAATTAAAAAAACTGCTTCATACAATGAAGTGGGTGAGGTAAATGGATCCGGAAATGAAAGAGCGGATATTATTGGGTGCAGAGCTCTTATTGTTAGAACAAAGTAATGTTAGAAAAGTGGCGCGTCGACTAGGATGTTCAAAAAGTACCGTACACAAGGATTTGTCGGAACGTTTGCCTTACCTTGACATGCAATTATATGAAAAGGTGCAAATTCTTTTTCAAACCAATAAGCAGGAAAAACATCTGCGCGGCGGTGAAGCTACCAAAAGGAAATACTTAGTAGGTAAAAAAATATCAAGATAGTTGAAAATGCCTTTCGTTTAAAGTATAATAGGGGGAAACGAAAGGTGTTTTTTTTTATGGTGCGTTTTCCTTTTCTTAGGACGATTGTCCTAATCTTGTTTTTGTTAATTGCCATTACCTCGGCTACACTTCTTTGGCACTTTTTAGCCATCGATGATTATTTCACTAAGTTAGTGATTGGAACAGCCGTTGCGACGGTTATATTATTTATTTCGGAATGTCTGTTTCCGCTTGACTTTTCCTATTTGTTTGAACGCTTGATTTCGCTAGCGATTGTTGTGTATGCAGCAATTGAGGTTGGAAGCAATCACGGATTTTGGATAGCGGGGGCAATTATTTTAGGATTTATTTTTCCAATCATCGATGCTTTATTATATCCAAAATACCTCGAACACCATGATCAAAAAAACTGGTTCCTGAAAATGATTGTTCGTTGGTTGGTGTCGTTTGTTTTGAGTGTTTCCCTTTCCGTTCCCGCTTTGGTATTGATGACCTTTCAAATCAAGGAAATCAATTTAGCAACCATATTCAGTTTTGTTATCGGTTTTGTGGGAATGGTTGTGCTAATTATCAGCACTTTGCAACTTACCGTCCATAACCACAAAAAAGACAATCCTTATGCCATCAACAATAAGGGGCTTTGGAAAGTCAGCCGTCATCCGAACTTTTGGGGCGAAATGATGTTGTGGTGGGGAATCTTCTTAATTATGCTTTCGCTGGACGGCTCCAAGTGGATGTTGCTATTGGGCCCGTTAATGTTATTTTTGCTTAATCAATATTATCGCATTCCCAAACTGGAAAAAGAATGGGTTGAAAACAATGCGAAATATACCTTATACCAACAAGAAACAAATTTATTGTTTCCGTTCTCCAAACCGAACAATTACTAAGCTAAGCCAAGGGTTTTATCGCTTGCTTAGCTTTTTTTTATCATTATTTGCCCCAATGTCTTTTCGTTCAATAGTTCAATCAATTCCTCGGTTTTATCGCTTGGTACTTTTACTTGGATTTTAACGATGTCGCTAAAAGTTTTATCGGTAATTTGGTATGGGGACAAGGCTTGTTCGACATCGTTAATAAAACGATAGGAAAAGGAAAAACTAAGTTCCTGATAGTCGATAATTGGGACAATTAGGGCAGATTTTACATTTTCGCTGGCGCTTTTACTGTAAGCCCTAACCAAGCCTCCTGCTCCAAGTTTAATACCGCCAAAATAACGAATGACTACGCAAATGCAATTCGTAAGATTGTTTTTTCGAAGGACATCGAAAACCGGTAAACCGGCTGTGCCACTTGGTTCGCCGTCATCGTTATAGCGACCGTTTTCTCCACCCGGACCGATAATAAAGGCACTGACGTGGTGGGTGGCATCCGGGTAAAGGGCTTTTAGGTTAGCGAGGTAGGTTTTGGCTTCCTCGGTAGACTGAATAGGCGCAAGGTAGGAAATAAAGCGCGATTTATTGATTACGGTTTCGTAGATATTTTCTTTCGTGACTGTCTTCATTGTTTCCTCCCGTTTTCAATTTATTATATCATGAAATGACTTGAAAGAGGAATATGAAACAAGGAAAACCGGTTATTTTTTATAAAAAAGGGCGCCCTTTTAGGAAAACTTTGATATAATGAAACCGATAAAGGTTAGTTGAGGGAATGCTATGAATGAAATTAAACCTTTTAACCGAACAGTAGTGGAAACACCCCGGTTGTTGCTTAGACCCATCAGTTTGGCAGATTTGAAACAAATGTATGAGAATTGGGCGAGCGACGATGAGGTTACCAAATATTTATCGTGGGAAACGCATAAATCTATTGAAGATACCCGACGCGTTATTACCTCATGGCTTTTAATGTATGAAAAACCCTATTTCTTTCAGTGGGCTATCACCATTAAAAAGACTGGGGAAGTAATCGGCACCATCAGTTTCTTTGATTTAAAATTCGATCTTTTGCAAGCCGAAATCGGTTACTGTTTGGGAAGAGCCTTTTGGAATCAAGGTTATGGTACGGAGGCTTTGCAGGGGGTAATCGATTATGCTTTTTCGCAAAACAATTTTCAAATCTTGATTGCCAATCATTTAATCGAAAATCCGGCTTCTGGTCGTGTCATGGAGAAATGCAGGATGAAATATGATGGCGACTTTTTCAAACCCAATTGCAAAAGCCATCAATCGGGTATTCTAAAAAGTTATCAGATAACAAAAACCATGTGGGGAAAAACCGCTGAAAAGCAATAAAAAGAAAAATAAATTATGAGGTGAATTGGTGATGCTTAAAAAAATTAAAGATTTTCTCAAGTTGTCAGGCGAACCTAGTTTTCAGCCAAGTGTTAAAGTTGATTGCCTTTGGCAAGAAATCCAAAAACTTCCCCATGTACTGACCAAAAAAGTGGTTTTAATCAATAAATATCTTTCCCAAAAAGCAGAAGCCCAACCAAGAGACGGCTTTATAGTTGAAAGCGGGGTCGGTGTTATTGCGGAAACGAAACGCATCATGACCACTTACTATTTTCTGATGAATGATACCCCGGAAAACCAAGAGGTTTTTGCCAGTTTTGTAAACAAGTTTATGGAAACCCACCGAAGGGAAATTATCGGTATCGACGAGATGACTTTGGAGAAGATGGTTGTCAATTTGCTTCATCAAAAACGTTTGTTGATTAGTTGCGCGGAATCATGTACCGGGGGCACATTAATTTCCCGGCTTATCAGTGTTCCTGGAGCTTCTTTGGTAACTCAGGAAAGTTATATTACCTATTCCGATCAAGCAAAAACTAAAATACTGGGAATAAAACAAAAATACTTGGAAGAATTCGGTACTGTTTCCAGTGAAGTAGCCGGTAAAATGGCCGAAAGAGTGCGCATAAAAGCTATATCCGATGTGGGAATCGGAGTCACGGGCTATACCACAAGCGATATGCCTGCTCCGGAAGACGGTTTGTTTTACTATGGTATTAGTTTTCACGATACTTTAATCGTGGACAAAGATTGCGTGGAAGGTACCCGCGACGAAATGCGATTTGACCAAACAACGATAATCCTATGGCGTTTATTGAGCGTCCTGAAAGAATGAAACATCTTTGATTTGGGTATGAATAACTTGCAAAAATAGCGCAACTATGGTAAAATGTTTAGTATATAAAGGGAGGAAGTATCAATGGATGAAAAATATTTATCGGACCAGCTATTAGCCCAGGTTGCCAAAGCACAAAATGCAAAAATAAGTCAAATCCGTGCTGTCCTTCAGTTAATCGAAGAAGAAAATGCGACTATTCCGTTTATCGCTCGTTATCGTAAAGAAATAACAGGGAATCTTGATGAAGAACAAATTCGGGCCATTTACCAAGAATGGGATTATGGCAGGAAGCTTGCAGAAAGAAAAGAAGATGTTCGCCGTTTAATTGAAGAAAAGGGTCGCTTGACACCGGAAATAAATGAAGCTATCAGAAAAGCTACCAAACTTGCGGAACTTGAGGATATCTATCGGCCGTTTAAAGAAAAGAAAAAGACAAGAGCTACCGAAGCTAAGAAAAAAGGCTTGGAACCGCTCGCCGAATATTTGCTTTCATTTCCGGATGGAGAACCAGAAGATGTCTTGGCCGAAGCCAGCAAATACGTAACCGTTCTACCGGATGATGAAGAAAAAGTTCAAGAAATGATTAAAGAACGCGTAGTTGTCAATAATACTGATGAAGCATTGAACGGAGCCAAGGATATTATTGCGGAAATTGTTTCAGATGAACCAAACTACCGCACATGGATCCGCAACGAGTTTATGCAAAACGCAAAAATCAAAACTGAAGTTCGGGAAAACGCCAAAGACGATAAACAAGTTTTCGGCATGTATTACGAATATGAAGAACCGCTTAAAACGATTAAGCTTCATCGGGTGCTTGCGATAAACCGCGGTGAAAACGAAAAAGTTCTAAAAGTTTCGCTTGTGGAAGATAGCGAAAAGGTGCTTAACTATATAATAAGCGATTTTGTTAAAAAGGAAGATTCCGTTACCGCTCCATATGTCAAGGAAGCATGCATTGACGGTTATTCTCGCTTAATTAAACCGTCGATTGAACGGGAAATTCGTTCCGACCTAAAAGAAAAAGCCGAAAACCAGGCTATTCATATTTTTGGGGAAAACTTACGCAATTACTTACTTCAACCGCCGATGAAAGACCGGATAGTTCTTGGAATTGACCCAGCTTACCGTACCGGTTGTAAAATGGCAGTTGTTGACCCAACCGGAAAAGTCTTGGAAAAATTGGTAATGTATCCGCACCAAAAGAATGTCAGTGAAAGAGTTCCGGAAGAACGTTATCAACAAGCGGTGAGAACTTTCTTGGAACTAGTCAATAATCACGATGTAGATATTGTGGCTATCGGAAACGGAACCGCAAGCCGCGAAACCGAAGCGTTTGTTGCGGAAAACTTAAAAAAACTCGGACGCAAAGTCCAATATGTAATTGTCAACGAAGCAGGAGCTTCCGTTTATTCGGCCTCCGATTTAGCCCGCGAAGAATTCCCGGATTATGAAGTTGAGGAACGCTCCGCGGTCTCGATTGCCAGACGTCTTCAAGACCCATTGTCGGAACTTGTTAAAATCGATCCGAAATCAATCGGGGTTGGTCAATATCAACATGACGTAACCCAATCGAAATTGGCCGATCAACTTAACTTCGTGGTGGAAACCGCCGTTAACAAAGTTGGCGTTAACATCAATACCGCTTCACCATCGCTTCTAAGATATGTTGCGGGGTTGAATGCGAGGACAGCGAAAAGTATTGTCCAATATCGCGACGAAAACGGTAAATTCTTAAGTCGCAGCGATATCAAAATAAAAGGAATTGGTCTGAAGACGATAGAACAAGCAATCGGTTTCTTACGAATTACCGATGGCGAAGAACCTCTTGATATGACCTCAATCCATCCAGAGTCATATGAACTTGCCCGAACCATTCTTTCTACTTTGGGTTTCACAAGCAAAGACATTGGTTCACCAGAACTTGTGGAAGCCATTAAAAACTTAGACCGAGAAAAAATGCGTGGCGAACTTGATGCTGGCGAATATACTTTCAATGATATTTTAGATGCGTTTATTTCGCCACTACGCGACCCCCGCGATGAAATTGAAGCACCAATATTGCGCAGCGACGTGCTTCACTTGGAAGATTTGCGTCCAGGCATGGAACTTCAAGGTACCGTACGCAACGTTGTTGATTTCG
>Ga0265294_10001085_pt1 | contig 36812 bp, 33 predicted proteins | sample MunlanPumphouse3_FD_192504 | JGI IMG/M metagenome (GOLD analysis project Ga0265294, IMG submission 192504) | Groundwater microbial communities from a municipal landfill in Southern Ontario, Canada - Pumphouse #3 | ecosystem: Environmental > Aquatic > Deep subsurface > Groundwater | place...
TCCCTAAAACTTTTTAAAGAACCTTTTTATCTTGCATAATGTTTCCGCTTTATTAACATAATAGTATTAGTTAAGATTGGGGAGATTTTATGTTCAAAAAAATAGTGTTTTCAATAATTCTTTTGTTTGGGTTTACTTTTTTAAATGCTTGTGGCGAAAAAATAACCAAAGAAGAATATGAAGAAATATTAGCCGAGCTGGAAGCCTTAAAAGGATTAAACCGAACATATCCCGCTGATGGTTATTTTACCGCTTTTCAACCATCAATTTCCAGCAATTTACCGGAAATCATTACCGTAAGCGTACGAATTCAAAACGATAAAATCGTGGAATTCTATATCGATACCTTGCAATCAACCAAAATTGTGGAAGGCGAAAATGTCAGCTTTAAATATAATTGGAAAACCAAAAAGCAACTGGGGTACGAATACTACATGTTTCCCCAATCTGGGCAAATGGAAAATGGGGAATTAGATGTTGAAGGTTACATTGAGTGGTTAAGAGTCAATAATAAAAAAGAATGGTTTGAACAGGCTAAAATTTTAGAACAATTTATGTTGAATGAAGGCATTGAAAAAGTGGAAATTGACGAAAACAATAAAACAACCAATGTTACTGGGGTTACGATATCCGTAAAAACCTATGTGGATTTGGCCGAAGAGGCTGTCAATTTAGCTAAAGCAGGTAAACTTCAAGCCGTAAGCGGTTATGATTCCGGTGACATCGTTTGGGCAACCGCGGATATTAATCGTTTTAAAACGATTACCAATTTTAAACTCGATGTTTTGCAGGGAAAGTACCAAAACGCTACCTTTGTCTTTAATGAAAAATCCAAACAAGAATTGGGTTATGAGTATTATATGTTTCCTCAGTCAGGCAAAAAAGTCGATGGGGTTTTGGATGTTGAGGGGTATAAAGAGTGGCTCAAATCCAATAACAAAAAAGAGTGGTTTGAACAAGCTTATCTAATCTGTCAAGAGTTTGCCGAAAACGGTTCTTATAATTTTGTTATAAAATCCGATGGCAAAATCGACAATAAGTTGATTACAGGCGTTACCATAAGCGATAGCGGGTACCTAAAAGTACTAAATCAACTCTTGGCAAATGCCAAATAACCCTTTTAAATATGCGAAATTACGAGGTTTTTATAATTTATTCTGGTAATTTCGCTTTTTTTATTGGACTCTTTTTTTGCATATTTGCACCAAATAGTGTATAATACTTAGGTACATAAAGAAAAAAGTTGATACCCCTCATAGGAAATTATGGTTTAGTTAAATAAGGGGATATTGCTCTTCATAAAGGGTAAAAGAAGGATTTTCAACCCTTAAGTCTTTTTATGAGACTTTTTTTGTTATCTTAAAAGAAGGAGAATTATTTTTATGACAATGGAAAAATTAGTCACATTTTTAAAAACAACAGGATACGTCTATCAAGGTAGCGAAATTTACGGCGGCCTTGCCAATGCGTGGGATTACGGTCCGCTGGGAGTCGAATTGAAAAATAACCTAAAACGCTATTGGTGGAAGAGATTTATCCAAGAATCGGTCAATAATGTCGGTATCGATTCTGGTATCTTAATGAACCCTGAAGTATGGGTTGCGAGCGGTCATATCTCCAATTTTACCGATCCTTTAACTGATTGCAAGTCTTGTGGGGTACGTCATCGTGCCGATAAATTGATTGATGATGCAACAAATGGCGAGGTGAATGCGGACGGGTGGAGCAACGATGAGTTGTTCAATTACCTACTACCCACAAAATCGCCTGTCCTGCTTGCGGAGGTACAGAGTTTACCCCTGTCCGTCAATTCAATATGATGTTTAAAACAAATCAAGGCGTAATTGAAGATGCCAAAAACACCATCTATTTGCGTCCGGAAACCGCCCAAGGAATTTTTGTCAATTTCAAGAATGTCCAAAGAACTACCCGGAAAAAAGTTCCTTTTGGGATTGGACAAATCGGTAAGAGTTTCCGTAACGAAATAACTCCGGGAAACTTCATTTTCCGCACCCGCGAGTTTGAACAAATGGAACTGGAATTTTTCTGCAAACCCGGTACCGACAATGAATGGTTCGATTATTGGAATCAATTTTGTTTGGATTTCTTGCATGAATTGGGTTTACGCCCGGAATTGATTAGGACCAGAAAACATCGTCCGGAAGAACTATCCCATTATTCGAAAGCAACAACGGATATTGAATTCGCTTTCTTGTTCGGTTGGGGCGAACTTTGGGGTATTGCCAACCGCACTGATTTTGATTTACGAGTTCATCAAGAACATTCGAAAGAAAAACTCGAATATCTTGATCCGGAAACCAACGAAAAATACTTGCCTTATGTTATCGAGCCGAGTGTAGGCGTGGAACGCTTATTGCTTGCCCTTTTGACCAGCGCTTATGATGAAGAAGTGCTTGAAAGCGGCGAAACCAGAGAAGTCTTACGCTTAGTTCCGCATTTAGCTCCTTATAAGTTTGCGGTATTGCCGCTTGTCAATAAATTAAATGAACCCGCTTTTGCCTTGTATCAAAAGTTAATGCCACTGGGAATGGCGACTTTTGATACCAGCGGTAACATCGGTCGCAGATACCGTCGCCAAGACGCGATTGGTACCCCATATTGCATCACTTTTGATTTCCAAACGCTTGAAGATAATACCGTGACGGTTCGCCATCGCGACTCCATGGCTCAAGATCGCGTATCAATCGACGATTTACCACAATATTTTTACCAAAAATGGTAAAAAAGAAGTAAAAACAAGTCGGTCCGCGTATATTTATTTAGAATGATTTAGTAAAGGAGGGCATATGATACCAAGAAACATTATCAATAAGGTTATCAACGAGACTGATATTGTCGAAGTAATATCCGAATATGTTCAATTGCAACCCCGTGGTAAAAGCATGTTTGGATTATGCCCCTTCCATGACGATCAAAACCCATCAATGTCGGTTTCGCGCGAAATCAAAATGTTCAATTGTTTTAGTTGCAACACTAAAGGCAATGTCATCGATTTTGTGGCAAAGTACGAAAACATCAATGTTGATAAAGCTACCTTAAAACTCGCCAAAAGATTGGGAATGAATATCCAATATCGCCAATCGGCTGAGGATATCAGAAACGAAAAACGCTATCAAATCATGGAAGAAGCAACTCGTTTTTATGAATTCTATTTGCGCAACAGCAAAGAAGGACAAGTTGCTTTAGAATATCTTGCCAAACGCGGAATAACCGATGAAATGATAAAACGTTTTCGAATCGGACTAGCTCCAAGCGAAATCAACTATTTGCATTTTGCCCTCAATGAGAAACAAGTTGATTTCCTTGACCAGGTAGAACTTGGCCTAGTACGGGAAAACAAGGAAACGGGGCCCTATGATTTATTCCGCTCCCGAATCATGTTTCCGCTTTCGGATGCTTATGGAAGGGTAGTCGGGTTTAGCGGCCGGATTTATTTAGCTGGCGACAACAATGCGAAATATATCAATTCCCCGGAATCAAGTTTTTTCCATAAATCCAATCTGCTTTACAATTTGCATCAGGCAACCGTTCATGCCAAACGGATTGATAAGATTTATTTGTTTGAAGGTTTCATGGACGTGCTTGCTGCGGATTTAGCCGGAATAAAAAATGCCGTTGCCACAATGGGTACGGCCCTAACCAAAGAACATGTCAATACTTTAATAAGCATAACCAAAAATATCGTTCTTTGTTTTGACGGCGACCAAGCGGGTATTATGGCTTCCAAACGGGCAGCAGAACTGTTTGTTCCGACCAAAGTCTTGCCTCAGGTTGTGGTATTGCCGGAAGGTCTTGACCCCGATGACTATCGCAAAAAATACGGCGATCTTGCTTTAAGCGAATACTTAAATACGGCCAGCGTCAATATTTATGAATTCCTTTTCCAAGATGCCAAGCGCGATTTGGTCCTTGATGACTTAAACAGCGTGGAAAAATTTAGGAATGCCGTATTTGGATTTATCCGAATGTCCCGCTCCCAAACCGTCAAGGATTTCTTCTTAAAAAAGATGTCCGAAACATTGGGTATAAGCTTGGATTCTTTAGCCAAAGATTTTGGCTTTATGAAAGAAGACATTACCCCCGTACCTAGCACAAAACCGGTTTATTTTTCTAAAACGAAAAGTAAATTTTCCAAAGGGGTAATAAACGCCTACGAATTAATCATTTATCGGGCAATGCTTTCGGTAACTGATTATTTCCAGATTATTATGGATTTGAGCATAGTTCATCCCCGACCGGATTATCTTAAATATCATAATTTTTTAGAATATATGAGTAAATTTATCACAGACGGTGTCTTCGAAGAGGAACGGTTTGTTGAAAAAATTAAAGACGACGAGATATTGCATGGAGTTTATCAAGATGTTATGACAAAACCGCACCCGGACTATGATAAACCCAAGTATCTGGAAGATTGCATAGAAAAGGTTCGGGAAAATGCGGAAAGAGATTTGCGAATGTTTATGATACGTACCTTAGAAAACGATCATGATTTATACGATTTATTGCTTAAACAAAAGCGTGAGAATACTACGTTTGAAAATGAGGTGGAATAATTGGAAGAATTGTATAAGCCGGAATTAGAACTTTTGCTTGAATATGCCCAAGAAAAAGGATATGTTCCGCTAAGCAAAATAAATGAGGTGTTTAATAACCCATCGGAAGAATTATTAGACGATGTGGTTAAATACCTCGAAAATGCGAACATCGAAGTTACCCGGGATAGTGAGGATGTTCCAAATGAAGAGGAATTGCTCATCGAGAAAGTCGATGATGAATTTGAAGCATTCATTGAAAGCGAAATAGACGATGAATTTGAGGATTTGACTAGTGCCGTGGAAAACGAAATCAAAGTAGCCGATTTTGACGAAATAGTTTCGCTTTCGTATAATGCGGATGACCCGGTCAAGATGTATTTACGCGACATCGGACAAATTGAATTGCTCAGTGTTATCCAAGAAATCGAACTTGCGCGCACCGTTCAGGAAGGCGTTGCCAGCCAACAAAAGCTTGAATCGTTTCAAAAAGCGGGTAAGACATTATCGCCTGAGGAACTCCGGGATTTAAACAACAAGGTTGAAAAAGGAATTCACGCACGTGATATCTTGATTGAGTCCAATTTGCGACTTGTCGTTTCGATTGCCAAACGCTACCTAAATCGCGGACTACCTTTCCTTGATTTAATTCAAGAGGGCAATATGGGCTTGATTAAAGCGGTATACAAGTTTGACCCAACCAAAGGGTTTAAGTTTTCCACTTATGCCACCTGGTGGATTCGTCAATCTATCACCAGAGCGATTGCCGATCAAGGAAGAACCATACGGATTCCGGTACACATGGTGGAAACCATCAATAAATTGATGCGTATTACCCGGAAACTAACGCAAGAAAAACGCCGCGAACCAACTCCGGAAGAGATTGCTGCGGAAATGAAAATCTCGGTCGAAAAAGTACAACAAATTCAAAAGATCGCCCAAGAGCCGATTTCGATTGACTCGACGGTGGGTGAAGAAGAAGATTCCAGCCTTGCAGATTTTATTTCAGACCAAAACACGAAAAATCCGCTTGAATTTACCGAAGAAAGAGCATTCCGCGAGGAAATCGAAGCAGTGCTTCAGACCCTAACGCCACGGGAAGAAAAAGTAATTCGTTTGCGTTACGGTTTGGATGATAACCGGTCTCGTACTTTGGAAGAAGTCGGTCGGGAATTCGGGGTAACCAGAGAAAGAATTCGACAAATTGAAGCTAAAGCGATTCGTCGCCTACGTCACCCAACCAGATTAAAACGTTTATTGCAACATCGCAATAAATAATCCTTAACTTTTTATTATTTTAAGGGGGTAACAATTGGAAGATTTATATAAAAATGAGATTGGTATGTTGTTGGCATATGCCTCCGAAAAAGGATATGTTCCAATTAAAAAAATAATTGAAGTGATGGATAATCATCCCGAAGAAGCCCTCGATGAAGTTGTCAAATATTTAGAAATAAACGGGATTGAAATCACCCGTCCTACGGATGTGGTATCCTCCAAAGACGAAACTGATGAAGCAAGCGCGATTGACGATGAAGATTTTGAAGACTTTTTGAATGATTTGCAAAAGGAAGACGTTGAATTGGAAGAATTTGTGGAACAAGTGGAAACAGAAATTCAAATTTCCGATTTTACCGAATATATTGTTTCTTCATTTCGCATCGATGACCCTGTAAAGCAGTATCTGCACGAAATCGGCCAAATCGATTTGTTGACGGTAACTGAAGAAATCAATTTATCGCGAACGGTTCAGGAGGGATTGGTCGCTCAAGAAAAGTTCGATTGTTATAAAAGCGGTCAGATTAAACTTTCTCCTAACGAAGTACGGTTGTTGGAACGCAAAATCCAAGATGGGAACTTAGCCAGGGATCACTTAATCGAAGCTAACCTGCGGTTAGTTGTTTCGATTGCAAAAAGATTTATCAATCGAGGACTTCATTTCTTGGATTTGATTCAAGAAGGCAATATGGGTTTAATGAAAGCCGTTTATAAATATGACGGAACCAGGGGATTTCGTTTTTCCACCTATGCCACTTGGTGGATTCGCCAGGCGATTTCCCGAGCGTTAGCTGACCAAGCCAGGACCATTCGCTTGCCGGTTCATATGGTAGAAACAATCAACCGAATCAACCGCACGATTAAACGCCTAACCCAAGAACTTAAACGCGACCCCACTTTGAAAGAAATTGCTGAAGAAGTAAAGATGCCGTTCGAAAAGGTACAGGAAATAATGCGCATAACGCAAGAACCGGTTTCCATTGATGCTTCAATTGGCGATGACGAAGATAATACATTAATCGATTTTATCCCGGATGACGGGCTCAATCCTCTCCAATTCACCGAAAAACAAGCTTTCCGGGAAGAAGTAAACAATATTTTACAGACTTTAACTCCAAGGGAAGAGACGGTAATTCGGATGCGTTTAGGTTTTGACGATAACAGAGCCAAAACATTAGAAGAAGTCGGTCGGGAATTAGGGGTAACGCGCGAACGCATTCGACAAATTGAAACCAAGGCCATTCGCCGGCTCCGTCATCCCTCGCGCATTAAAAGGTTGTTGGAGTATAAAAAAAGGTAAAGCATGGATTCGAAACGCCTAAAATTAGTCAGTTCCTTTTTACGGGAAGATGATGTTTTTGCAGATGTTGGCTGCGATCACGGCTTATTGGGCCAATACGCCTATGAAAAAGGGATTAGAAAAATTCAGTTGATTGACAACAAAGAAGGTCCCCTTAGTCAGGCCAAAGCAAATCTAGCGCCCTTAATCGATAAATGCACAATCACTTTTACTTTAGCCGATGGCTTAAGTTCGCTTATGCCGGACATAAATGTTATTGCGATTTGCGGTATTGGGGGAAATTTGCTGGTTGAGATTTTGGAGCGCGATTTGGAAAAAGCCAAATCGTTAGCTCGTCTGATTTTGCAACCCAACACCCATATCCCTAATGTCAGAGCATTTTTATCGCACCAGGGATTTGTTATTCTTGATGAAGCTATCATTAAGGAAAAACGGAAAATCTATGAAATAATTGTTGCGCGTTTTCAGGATTTTACCCCAAAATTGTCGGTGGAAGATTGCTATTTCGGACCGATTTTACGTTTGAAACCTTCCCCTGTGTTTGTGGAAAAGCATCGGAAACGACTAAATCAAATTACCAAGATTCTGAATAAACCGTTATCGCAAAAACGTTACCATGATTTAAATCAAGAAAAATTAATGTTATTATCGGAAATCAATCGCTGTTAGGAGAAAAAAATGGAAGTTAAAGAACTGCTTGAATATTTGTTAAAACTTTTCCCGCTTGATTTGGCCATGGATTTTGACCATGGCAAGTTGGGCTTACAGATTGGTTCAATAAATAATCCCATCAAAAAAGTAATTTTGACCCTTGATGTGACCGAAGAAGTCATTGAAGAAGCAAATCAAAAAGGTGCCAATGTCATAATCAGTCACCATCCCTTTATTTTTGAACCGCTCCTTCAAATCAATTACGATTCCCCGCTCGGTAAAAAAATAAAAAAGTTGATAACAAATGATTTGAATGTCATCAACTTGCACACCAATCTGGATGTTGCTTCAGGCGGAATGAACGACTTTTTGGCTCAGCGTTTAGGGTTGAAAGATATTGAACCTGCGGATATAATTAGTTCAAACCAAGTGCTTCGAACTGGTTTGATTGAACCGATTGCCTTGGAATTATTTGTCAAAAGCGTTCAAAAAGCCTTTAACGAAGAAGTGGTACGCTATGCGGGAAACCCTAACCAAGTTATTACCAAAGTCGGAATCGTCGGTGGATCAGGTTCCACGGAGATTAGCGAAGCATTAGCTTTGGGCTGTGATTGTTTTATTACCGGCGAAATCAAACATCATTCGGCGTTGTTGTCTAAGGAAACAAATATTTCCTTAATTGAAGTCAGCCATTCGGTAGAAGCACTGTATTTGAACCATTTAAAAGAAAAACTAAACAAAGCTTTTCCTGATTTAACGATTGAAACAACAGAAACAACCGTCAATCCTTTTCGGTTTATCTACCCAAAATAAACAACAAACCCCTCTTGTGAGGGGGTTTTGGGTATAAAAAAAGCACAGAAAAGGTCTGCGCTAATTTCACTGCTCCTAATTAAGGAGACGGTTATATGAGGTTGTTACTTTTCGATAATTGCATCTACTGGGCAAACTTCTTGGCAAGCACCACAATCGATGCAAGCATTTTCATCGATAACATAGATGGTGCCTTCGCTAATGCAATCAACTGGGCATTCCGCAGCACAAGAACCGCAAGCGATACAAATATCAGTTATTAGTCTTGGCATATCTAGACCTCCTAAAATTTTATTACACTTCATTTTACAAAAAAAATCGGAAAATGACAAGCAAAACAAGAATAATTTTTTTGGAGTTGATAGGCAAATAATTTATATCGATTTAATTGCCAATTTAATGGCTTTTTAGTATAATATTTCAGAAGGAGTTGAAAACAATGGTACAATGGTGGATAATGTTAATTGCAATTATCGTTGCTTTATTAGTGGGAGCAGTAGTCGGTTTTTTTGTTACCCGTTATTTCTTTAACCGTACATTGGAAAAAAACCCTCCAATCAACCGGGATATGATTCGCGCTATGTACATGCAAATGGGACGTAAACCGTCGGAAAAAGATATCACACGGGTGATTGAGGCAATGAATCAATATAAAAAGTAACAAAAAATGTCCAATTAGAGATTGGGCATTTTTGACTTTTATAAGAGTTTTTCCCGGTCGGTAATTTTCGACTCGGTTTTTGAAAGCAATCGTTTAATATTATGGCGGTGACTGATTATGATTATGATGGTAACAATAAAAAGAAAACCGATTAACCAATAATCAAATCTTCCGTTTGTAAACAGGGGTCCGGAATAGACTTTTCGGTTGGGAATAATAATAGATAAAATTAAGCAAGCGAAGGCTGAAAATAGTGAACCTAGGGACACATACTTGGTCGATACAACGATGATAATAAAGATACATAAACCAATGAGAAAAATTAACGGTTGATAGACCAAAATGATTCCCGCGGTACAAGCAACCCCTTTACCGCCATGAAATTGGGCAAATACCGGGAATAGGTGGCCTAGAATGGCGATTGCTCCGTAAACAAGAGGATGAACTAAATTGTGTTCTTGAAATGAAATGATGTTAAAGCGAAACAACGCAATAATTAACCCGGCTTTCAGCATATCTAAAGCAAAGACTATTATTCCCCATTTTATTCCTAAAACTCTTACGGCATTTGTTGCCCCCATGTTGCGACTGCCGTGTTCGCGGATATCGATTCCTATTACAAGTTTGCCAATTATCAAAGCGAAGGGAATCGAACCCAATAAATATGCGATTATCATCAATAAAATCTCCACGTCGTACACCTCACATAATCGTTAACATTATACTCTTTTTTGAGCCAAAATGCAATAAATAAACAAGGTTTTGTCGTGTGGTTGTTTTTCGAAAATAAATATTACGCATTTTTTTTATTTGCTTTTTTTTGACATTTATGGTATAATAAATATAAAAAGAGTGCTTTTTATTGGGTTATCTTGATTTTTTGGGGCTTTTTTATTTTATATTGAAATTGGAAAGAAGGTGAAATTTTGGCAAAAAAGACTAATACCAATACATATGATGAGAAATCAATACAGGTCCTGGAGGGTTTAGAAGCAGTACGCAAACGTCCCGGGATGTACATTGGCTCGACCGATGCGCGAGGGCTCCATCATTTGGTTTGGGAAATAGTAGACAACGCAATTGATGAAGCATTGGCCGGCTTTGGCTCGTACATAAGCGTTAAGATTCATACCGACAACAGCATCGAGGTTCAAGATAATGGTCGCGGTATTCCGATTGGTATGCATAAAACCGGTAAACCGACTCCTCAGGTTATTTTTAACTCTTTGCATTCGGGCGGAAAATTTGATGAATCGGGAGGCTATAAGGTTTCAGGCGGTTTACATGGTGTTGGATCGAGCGTAGTAAATGCTTTAAGCGAATATTTGGAAGTTACGATACATCGTGACGGAAAAATCTATTACCAACGTTATTTAAACGGCGGTAAAATAATTGAGAAACCAAAAATCCGGGGCGAAACTAAACGAACCGGAACCACCGTTAAGTTTAAACCGGACCGAGCCATTTTTTCTTCCACAATTTTTGATTATAAAACGATTGCTACCCGTTTAAAAGAATCGGCTTATTTAATCAAGGGTTTAAAAATTGAATTGTTCGATTTAAGGACCAATGATAAAGATGAATTCTGTTTTAAAAACGGTATTGTGGAATTTGTTAAGAGCTTAACCGTATCTAAAACTGTTATTCATGAACCGACCTTTTTCACTGGTGAAGCCAGCGGGATTTACGTTGAAGCTTCAATTCAATATTGCGAAAAAACTTATAATGAAATTATTTTGTCATTTGTCAATAATATCCGCACCCGCGATGGGGGAACCCATGAAACCGGTTTTCGCGTGGGAATTACCAAAGCCTTTAATGATCATGCTCGGATGATTGGTGCTTTAAAAGATAAAGATGATAATTTGGATGGCGCTGATATTCGAGAGGGGATTACTGCTGTCATTTCGGTTCGGATTCCCGAAAAGATTCTGCAATTTGAGGGACAAACCAAAAATAAATTGGGCACAGCGGAAGCCAGAACGGCTGTTGAATCAATAGTATATGAACAAACGCGCTTTTTCTTAGCGGAAAAAGGTGAAATATCGAATATATTAATTCAGAATACCCTTCGTGCATCCCGCGCCAGAGAAGCGGCCCGTAAAGCTCGCGAAGAAGCACGAATGGTAAGACAAAAAATTTCCAAACCGTTTAACCTTTTGGGTAAACTTGTTCCGGCGCAAAACCGCGATCCCAAAACCAATGAATTGTTTTTGGTCGAAGGTGAATCGGCGGGCGGTTCTGCTAAACTCGGTCGCGACCGCACATTCCAAGCTATTTTACCGTTGAGAGGTAAAGTAATCAATACCGAAAAAGCTAAAATTGATGAAATCCTCAAAAACGAAGAAATCCTTTCGATAATTAATGCGGTAGGAGCAGGCTTTGGTTCCGATTTTGATATTGCAAAATCAAATTACAACAAGATTATAATTATGACTGATGCGGATACTGACGGAGCTCATATCCAAGTGCTTTTGTTAACCTTCTTTTTCCGTTATATGACCCCTTTAATTGAGCATGGTAAAGTTTTCATTGCTACGCCACCCCTCTATAAAGTGACTATCAAAGGCGAAATGTATTACGCTTGGAGCGACGAAGAATTGCGTGACTTAATTTCCAATCAAAAGAATGTCATTATTCAGCGCTATAAAGGTTTAGGTGAAATGAATGCCGAACAATTATGGGAAACAACCATGGACCCAAAACGCCGTACGCTTATTCAAGTTAAAATTGAAGATATCTCGGATGCCGAAAACCGAATCGCTGTTTTAATGGGTGATGAAGTTGAACCAAGAAGAGAATGGATAGAAAACAATGTTGTTTTCGATAATGACGATAACTTTATTTTGGAGGATGTAACAATCGATGAATAGAAACAAGTTATCCGCCAAAATCGAAAAATTTGTCACCGAAACGATTTTGGAAGAGAATATCGAGAATATCGTCGGAGAACGTTTTGGTCGCTATTCCAAATATGTCATCCAAGATCGTGCCTTACCGGATGTCAGAGACGGTTTAAAACCGGTTCAACGGCGCATTCTATATGCTTTATATCGCCTAGGCATGTTTGCCAATAAGCCTTATAAAAAATCTGCCCGGGTTGTAGGTGATGTCATCGGTAAATTCCATCCCCACGGTGATACCGCTGTTTACGATGCCTTAATCCGGATGTCGCAAGACTTTAAGATGTTATTGCCTTTAATTGATGTTCATGGCAACAACGGCAGTATTGACGGCGATCCACCAGCCGCAATGCGTTATACCGAGTGTCGGCTGTCAAAACATGCGGAGTTGTTGCTTCAAGACATCAATAAAAGAACAGTTGGTTTGATTCCTAATTTCGACGACGAAGAATTGGAACCGATTGTTCTGCCCTCCAAATTTCCGAATATCTTGGTAAACGGAGCAACCGGTATTTCCGCTGGTTATGCTACCGATATTCCTCCGCACAATCCCGATGAGATTATTGATGCAGTGCTTTATCGGATAAATAACCCTAAAGCCACTTTAGATAATTTGTTGGAAATTGTGAAGGGACCCGACTTTCCGACTGGGGCTATCGTTCATGGTATCGAGGGCATTCGCAACGCTTATGAGACGGGGCGTGGAAAAATAATCGTCAGGGCCAAAACGGAAATTGATACCAAGAAAACCGAGCATAAAATAATCATTACCGAGATACCTTACGAAGTCAATAAAGCCAATTTAATCCGTAAGATGAACGATATGATTATTTCCCGGAACGTTGACGGAGTAAGAGCGATTCGCGATGAAACCGACCGCCAAGGCTTACGAATTGTCGTCGATGTACGCAAAGATACCAATCCGGAATACATCTTGGATTTCCTATATAAAACAACTGAATTGCAATCAAATTATAATTTTAATATGGTTGTCATTAACAAGGGTCGTCCAATGCAAATGGGCATCTTGGAGATGATCGATGCCTATATAGCTCACCAGAAAGAAGTTATTACTAATCGCAGTAACTTCGAACTCGCCAAAGCCGAAAAACGCGCTCATATCGTTGAAGGCTTAATCCAAATGGTTTCGATATTGGATGCGGTGATTAGGACGATACGCAATTCGCAAAACAAACGCGATGCGAAAGAAAACATCATGATAAATTACGGTTTCACCGAAATCCAGGCAGAAGCCATTGTCATGTTGCAATTATATCGTTTAACGAATACTGACATATTTTCCTTGAAAACCGAAGCCAATGAACTTGCACAACAAATCAAGAATTTGAAAAATATCTTGTCCAGCGAAAAAGTACTTCTAAAATCGATTTGCGAAGAACTAAAAAATGTTAAAGCTTTAATTTCGCAACCGCGTCGTACGCAAATCGAAGAAGAAGTTAGCACGATAAAAGTCGAACAACGCGAATTGATTTCCAAAGAAGATGTCATGTTGATTATTACCCACCACGGCTATCTCAAACGTTTGTCGAAAAAAGCGTATTACTCCACCACTGAGCCTACACGTCTCAAGGAAGGAGATGTCATTTCCGGAATTTATGAAGTAGCCACGACCGACACGCTTTTGCAATTTACCAATTTGGGTAATTATGTATATCTTCCGATTCATAAAATACCGGAAGTCAAACATCGCGATTTTGGCTACCATGTCAGCACTCTTATCAGCATGGAAGCCAATGAAAAAATCCTTTATTCAGTGCCTGTTTCCGACTTTAGTGAGGATAAATACATTTTGATTGCCACCAAACTAGGGCTTATCAAACGTATTTCCTTAAGCAAACTCGATGTTAACCGCTATTCGAAAGTCCTCAAGGCAACGAAATTGCGCGATGGCGATGAAGTTGTCAGCGCTGATTGTTGCACTGGTGATGATTATGAAGTCGTAATTGCGACCAAAGACGGTTACATGAATCGTTATGATGCTTCGGAAATTAGTATTTTGGAACCTGCTTCTTTTGGTGTTAAGGCGATTGAACTCAAAAGCAGACCTGACGATTATGTCGTTTCTGCCAAATACATCAAAGAAAAAGATATTATCATTTTGTTGACTAACCGCGGTAATATCAAACGGATGCGTCCGGAAGAAATTACCAAGGGAAAGAAAAACCATGTTGGTAAGATGTATTTAAAGATTGTACGTTCCAACATGCATGAAGCTGTTACGATGGATGTCATTCACCATAAAAATGCCAATTCCGATTTAGAAAGTTATATCTATTGCGAGGAAGGTTATGTACCAATCGACTATACGATTCTAAGAATTGCAATCGCCGAAAATGGTCGGAAAATGGTGCCGAGCGACAAAGGCAAACCGCTCGATATCGTTATTCAGCGTAACAATTTTGACATAGAGTTATAAAAAATTTTCTGGCCAACATATAAACATATTGTTTTTTCTTGAATATGAAGGGCAATTATGATATAATAACTCACGGTATATTTTTTTTTGAACGGACATTTTTAATTTTTTTAAAGAACGAAAGGGGTTCAACATCATGGACAAATTTGCCTATTACGTAGGACAAGAAGTAACAGGTATCATTAACAATGTTACCAAAACCGCAATCTATCTAATTCTTGAATCAGAACTAAGTCAAACTGCTGAAGAAGAACAGGCGACAGAAGAAAAGGGCGGACGCAAAGCCGTAATCTATGTTAACGACATAGAAGGTTTCCAAGAAAACCAAAATTTACGCGATGTTTATCATGAAGGAGAAGAGTTCAAAGCCCTAGTTAAGCAAATAGGCAAAGACAGGCGCACGGAAGAACCACTTTATATCTTGTCGACCAAACTTTATGCGCAACGCGAACAATTCACGCAATTTGAGCAGTTACGTGATTCTAGCGAGATAATTAAAGCGACAATCAAAAAGGTGCACAGCAAAGGCGCAGATGTCTATTATAACGATGTACGTCTTTTCTTGCCGATTCGCAATATCGATTTAAACGAAGCAGCGCTTCGCAAAATGATAAATGAGGAAATCGATGTTGTGGTTACAGCCGTAAACCGCGAACGCTTGCTAATTGTAGCTTCCAATAATTTGGCTGAACAAATTAAATATCAACGGGCCAAGGAACAAGCGCTTGCCAGTTTAGAAGTGGGAATGATTGTCCAAGGCCAAGTAACAAAAATCTTAGATTTTGGAGCCATTGTCAATTTAGGAACTGTTTCCGGATTGCTTCATCAAAGCGAATTGGCACATAAAAGAATAGCCAAAATAACCGATATTGTCAATGTGGGTGATGAAATAACGGTAAAAATCATTAAACTCCATGAAGATCGTATCGGATTATCGATTAAAGCCCTTCAACCTCATCCGTGGGATGTTTTGAAATCCCAATACAATGTGGGTGATGTTTTTGAAGGAACTGTGACAAAAGTAATTCCTCACGGTTTATTAATTGCTTTAACCGAAGATTACAGCGGTTTAATGCCACGCAACGAATACTCTTGGAATATCAACGAACGTTTAGACGGTCAAGTCCAAGAAGGCGAAAAGATCAAAGTTAAAATTATGGCAATCGACGATGAACGCCGTCGTATCAGTTTGTCACACCGTGAAACAGTGGAAAATGCTTGGAACAAAATTAAACTTCGCAGAAATGATGTTATTACCGTAACCTTTGTCGGTTGCGAGGAAAAAGGCGCCAAAGTCGCCTATGGCGATGTCTTTGGTTTTATGCCGATTAGCGAAGTTACTTCCACAAGAAGAATCATGCGTGCTGATGAGGTATTTAAAGAAGGCGATTTAATTGATGTCGTTGTTTTAGATGTTGACCCACAACGCGCCAAACTCGTTGTAAGCGCCAAAGCTAATGAAGACGCTAAAGAAAAAGAAACATTCGAAAAATACTTTAAAGATCAAGCCAATAAAATGCCGACCAATACACTTGGCGATATGCTTGGCGATGCTTTAAAGAAATTTGAAAAGACGAAAAAAGGGAAATAAGCAATGAATCGGGGAATCGTCGCTATCGTAGGTCGCCCCAATGTGGGTAAATCAAGCTTATTTAACCGGCTGATTCAAAATAAACTTGCGATAACAGATGATCAACCGGGAATTACCCGAGACCGCTTATATGGTAAATGTGAGTGGTTGGATCAAGAATTTCATATCATAGACACGGGAGGTATTGAATTAAAAAACCTCCCGTTTATGGAAGAGATTCGTGCTCAAGCAAGTTTAGCTATTGATGAAGCAGATGTTATTCTTTTTGTGGTTGATGGCCGAGTAGGTGTCACTAATCAAGATATGGACATCATGAATCTCTTATACAAAAGCAAAAAACCAATAATCGTTGTTGCCAATAAAATCGACAATGTTGATTTGCTGGTTAATGTGTACGAATTTTATAATTTGGGCGTCGAAGAAGTCTATCCGGTAAGCGCTTTGCACGGAATCGGAATCGGAGACGTTTTGGATCGTTTGGTTCAAATTTTGCCTTATAAAAAGCAAAAAGAAGCCTCCGATGCGATTTCGTTTGCGATTATTGGCCAACCCAATGTTGGCAAAAGTTCCCTTACCAATGCCATTTTGGGGACCGAGCGGGTAATTGTCAGCACTATTCCGGGAACCACTCGGGATGCCATTGATACACCATTTGTTCGCGATGGTCGCAACTTCATAGTCATTGATACGGCAGGGATTCGCAAACAAGGGAAAATTTATGAGAATGCAGAAAAGTACAGCGTTCTGAGGGCATTAAAGGCCATTGAAAGAAGCGATGTTGTTTTGTTGGTATTGGATGGTACTGAGCCTATCGAAGAACAGGATAAACGCATCTCTGGGTATGCCCTTGAAGAAAACAAAGCGGTTGTAATTATCGTCAATAAGTGGGACATTGTAGAAAAAGACGATAAGACGATGCAAAAGATGACGGAAAAGATTCGCAATCATTTTCTCTTTCTTTCCTTTGCACCGGTTATCTTTGTTTCTGCATTAACCAAACAACGGATTCATTTGTTGTTTGAAGCGATTTTGGCAGTTTATGAAAACTATCAGCGTCGCGTTCCAACCAATGTCTTAAATGAGATTATCATGGAAGCAACTTTAATGAATCAAGCCCCAGATTTTAATGGGGGAAGAATCCGAATTTATTATGCGACCCAAGTAAATACAGCGCCGCCAACATTTGTCTTATTTGTTAACAATCCCGGTTTTATGCATTTTTCGTATCAGCGTTATATCGAAAACAAGCTGCGGGAAGCATTTATTTTTGAGGGAACACCGATTAAAATTATCCTAAGAAAGCGGGAAGATTAATGAGAATAACGATTATGGGTGCCGGCAGTTGGGGAACTGCTCTTGCCAAGCTCTTGGCAGACAATCAACATAAAGTTTTACTTTATGATCGAGCGCAAAATACCATTGATGAGATTAATACCCAACACAGCAACCTTACGAAATTACCGAATAGTTTTTTACCGGAAACTGTCAAAGCAACCACTGATTTGGTTGAAGCGGTTTCCTTTTCCGACATCATCGTGATTTCCGTACCGACCAAAGTTATTCGGGGTGTCTTAGGAGAAATTGCCCAAGTTATCAAAACCCCAAAACTTATTGTCAACACCAGCAAAGGTTTAGAACCCGAAACCCATAAAAGGGTTTCCGAAGTAACCAATGAAGAAATACCGGAAAACCTCCTAAAAGGTTTTGTCGCCTTGACGGGACCGAGTCATGCGGAGGAGGTAATAATCGGTTTACCGACTCTTGTTTGCAGCGCCAGCGAAAATATTGAAGATGCCAAATTAATTCAAACCCTCTTCAGTAACACCAGCTATTTTCGGGTTTATACTTTAACCGATTTAGCCGGCGCGGAACTCGGAGGAGCGTTAAAAAATATTTACGCTATTGCTTCAGGGATGCTTGATGGTATCGGTTATGGCGATAACGCCCGTGCTGCTTTAATCGCTCGGGCTTTAGTGGAAATGCGTAAACTCGCCATCGCTTTAGGAGCTCAGGAAGAAACCTTATACGGTTTAACCGGTTTAGGCGATTTGGTGGTAACAACCAGTTCCCGTCATTCCCGCAATTTCCAAGCGGGGGTTAAATTAACCCAAGGCAAGAATTTGAATGAAACTATCAATTCCATTCCGATGGTTGTCGAAGGGTTTAGAACTACCTTGGCAGCTTATGAAGCGGCTCGGGAATTGCAAATCGAAACACCGATTATTGATGCAGTATATAATGTGATTTATTTGCGTCAGGAAGTACAAACGGTGGTAAAGGAATTAATGATGCGTTCCCTAAAAGACGAGTTTATTCCTTTTAAAATGACAAAAGAAAACTAACATTCCTTTCTAAATTCTTTTGCAGGACTTCACTACGGTGAGGTTTTTTTTTATTTGGGCTGGTAGACAAAAACTGTCAATATTATTTTAATAATTATTTACCAAGAAAAAAATCAATTTATTTGTTATATTTGTGAAGAATAAAAATGGAGGTTAAACGGTGAAGAAAAGAATTTTAGTTATTTTTACTTTGATTTTAGGTTTATTTTTGATTACCTCTTGTTTGAGTCCTCGAGATGAAGTTAAAACCTTTGACGATTATGGTTTATTGAGCGTAAAATCTTTAGACCAATTGAAAAAATTGACAAAACCTTCCACAAATTCCGGATGGTGGAGATGGTGGGATTCGAATAAGGAAAAAGCAAGCAACGACTCGCTTGATGGTCCCGGTGCACCAGAAGCCGAAGGTTCAAGCGGAACCAGCAAAACCAATGTCCAGGTAGAAGGAGTCGATGAATCTGATGTCGTCAAAAACGACGACCGTTACATTTACATTGTTAACTACGTCGGTTTAACGATTGTTGATACCGAAACCGAAGAAGTTTATCATCACAATTTTCCAAATTTTAGTCCTAATGAAATCTTCTTATATGAAAACTATTTGGTAATGCTCGGAACAGTCTGGGAAGATACCGGAATTTTTTACCCGACGGAAAAAATTGCTGCCGATGTTGAATTTGGCCGTGGTTGTTTCTATCAATATTATTTCTTTAAAACCATTGTGCTCGATGTGGCTAATCCGGAAAAACCAGAAACAATTCGGGAATTTACTGCCGATGGCAGCTACTACCTCCAAGGCCGAATGATTGATAATACGCTTTATTTGGTTTTGCAAAAAAATAACATTTATTTAAGCAAAGAGAATAAAGTTGTATTGCCTTCTTATAGCGATTCGGCTGAAAGTGTAACCAACAAACCAATAACGCTCGATCAAATTAAAATAATTGGCGGAGACGATTATTACTATTGTTATACTTTATTGGTTTCCTTTAATGTCGACGAAAAAAGTGCCCCGGATGTCAATGCCTATCTTGGTTATTTCAGCCTTGTTTATTCGTCCGAAAATAATCTCTATGCCACGCGGCTCGCTTACTTTAACCGAAGAAACGGGGAAAAAGACGGTTATATCAACAATGATTCCCTTAATAATGTTTATTATTATCCTGATTGGCATACGATAATTTACCGCTTCAACTATCAAAATGGTAAAATGGTTTATCAAGGCAAAGGAATGGTTAAAGGGGAATTGCATAATCAGTTTAGCATGGATGAATATGAAGGGGTATTGCGGGTGGCGCATACCTATAAGAATTACCTCACCCAAAGTTGGGAATTGAAATCCGAAAGTTTCGTCTCGACCTTTTCGGTTAAAGATGAAAAGGAATTTGAGTTCCTAGCAAGTGTAGGCGGCATGGGAATCGACGAATTGATTTACAGCGTCCGTTTTGATGGACCGCTTGGGTATATCGTGACCTTCAAAACCATTGATCCGCTGTACGTTGTCGACTTAACAAATCCTGAAAAACCAATTGTTAAGAGCGAACTAAAATCTCCGGGCGTCAGCGATTATCTCCACATGATTAATGATAAATTATTATTGGGCGTAGGCCGGTCGACGGAAGAGACATCCTATGGAGCAACGATAACCAAGGGTGTAAAGGTTTCTCTCTTTGACGTAAGCAATCCGAACGAAACCAAAGAAGTGGATATTCTCTTTATGGAAGGACAATACTCTTACACCGAACTTCAATATAACCATAAAGCGCTTCTAACTCTACCGTCAGAACAAATCTATGCATTACCGGTTTATTGTTACTATGCAGATTATTCCGAATATCGGCAAGGCATGTATGTCTTTGATGTCGATGTTGATACGCAAAAACTAAACTATCGGGGTTTAATATCTCATTTTGACTATTCAAAACCGAACGAACCATACTACTATTATTATTCAAATGTGATTGTTCGCGGTGTCGTTATAGATTATAAAATCTACACGATTTCCCAATCTTTTGTTGCAATTAACCTACTGGATGACAATTTGACCCATGTTAAATATCTTCATTTAACCACTGACGAAAAGTAACCTTCAATATTTATAATAATAAATTGTTCCTCCCTGGATCCTCTTTTATGATATAATTATATAGTTGATAATTATGATATCTAAAAGAGGGTGATAAAATGGCGAAAGAAAAAGCACTTATTGAAGCAATGAAACAAGGCAGCGAAGAAGCTTTCGAAGAAATTTATTATCGCTATCAACATCTTGTGTATTTCGTTATTTACGACATTTTGAAGAACAGAAGTTCCAGCGAAGAAGTAATGCAGGACACCTTTTTAAAGATGTATCAAAATATTCATACTTTTGACGGACGCTATTTCCAAGCATGGTTATTGAAAATTGCCAAAAATCTTGCCATCAATCGTTATAAACAAGAACCCAAAATGGTGGAATTGGCGGATTATTCAGCGGTTGATCAAGCCGATCAACAAAATAACACTTTGGAAATGATGCGCGAATTGGAAAGTATTTTATCCCCCAATGAATATCAAGTCGTTATTTTGACGATAGTTTACAATATGAAACAAAAAGATATTGCCCAATATCTAGACAAACCTATGGGCACGGTTTCTTGGCTTTACAGTCAAGGAATCAAGAAGTTAAGAAAACATTATCAGAAAGGAGAAAGATAAGGTGCGATTGAAAAAAATTAAAAAAACCATTAAAGACAATTGGAAATTGGGCACCCCCAATGTTCTGGACCAATTAAAACAAAAACTTAGCTTTTCTCCTGTTAAAACCGTTAAAAAAGGACGACAACTTAAATGGAAGTTTTCTGTTACCTTTGCTTCCTTATTATTCTGTTTAGTTCTTGGAAGTTTATTATTAAGGGAATTTGCTTTTCCTAAAAATAAAAACAGCGACATTATAGGAAACGAAGACGGCGGAATCAACGACCAAGATTCTAAATGGAAAAGCGATTCTGAATTAGATGAAGATCTATCGTATGACACAATCATTAGATATCAGATAGACGGTACCGATTTAACTCAATTGGAAAGCGAAAACGATGAAGTTATCGAATTACTCGAAAACTTGCCGGTAAAGTCGATTACTCCGGATTCAATTGCCTTTGAAAATAATGATTCAGCGCCTAAATATGAGCGGGTTTGTATTTACTTAGAGTTTCCGAATCGAAATTTCAAAATCGTAAATATTAAGGACAAATATTTCTTAATCACTTCCGACAATTTTGAAAAGGAATATTTCGAAGTGACTGATGCTTCCACGCTTGAAGAGTTTTTAACGAAAAAAAACAAAAACCTTGGTTCGAACAATAACACCAACCAAAATCCATAATTTAGGCACCAATCCACCTTGTTATTCATAAAGTAATAGCGAGGTGGATTTTTTATGAATTTCAATAAAGTCTTGCAATTTTTGGCCGATAACAATATCCAACCCGCGGAGTTATTTGCGCTTGTGGAAAGAGTGCGCACCATGGATTTAACGGACGAAGAAGCGATTAGGAGTGTGATTCGCGAAGTGGCCAAAGTTGCCAATCGTCCGATTGATAAGGCGCAAGAAAACCGAATTGTCAAAGATATCATGAAAAATGGCATTAATGATAATCTCTTCAACTTATTGTAAAAAGAGAAAAAATGGGGAAAACACCCCTTTTTCTTATTTTTTAGAGGATTTTATTTTTTTTCTTTTTGAAGGTTTTTTCTTTGGGGGAAAACGAGCGATTTTATTATTATTTTTGACATCTTACCCTTACTGTGATATAATCATATGTAAAAGGAAGGTGTTGTTACCTTGAGTCCCCTCAGGTATAATTTTTTTACTAAATCAGCTCGTCTGGCGGAAATTGCGCTTGAAGCAAGCGAAGAAGGCCCCAGTCAGCTGAGTCAAACAACAATTAATTCAAATGCATTTATTATCTTATCAATCGTTCTTTTAATTCTTTTGCTTTTTTCCGCCTTTTTCTCCTCCAGCGAAACCTCGTTTTCGGCGGTAAATATTATTCGCTTAAAGAATTATGTTGAAGAAAAAAAACGGGGCGCGAAGAAAGCGTTGTGGATTGCGGAACATTTTGACCGAACCCTTACGACATGCTTGGTTGGAAATAATTTTGTTAATATTGGCGCCACCACTGTTGGTGCTTATCTTATTACTCAATTAATCAAAAATCCGACTGTCGCCAATATTGTAACAACATTTGTCATGACCATTATTGTTTTGATTTTTGGCGAAATTATTCCCAAAAGTTATGCCAAAGAACATCCGGAAGAAATGACTTTATTTTTATCGGGCTTCATGTACTTTTTAATCAAAATTTCATACCCATTTGTTGTGTTTTTCCTTTGGCTTAAAAAAGCCTTTGTGAGAAAACAAGAAATGCTTCCGACCGTAACCGAATCGGAATTGGAAACAATTATCGAAACGATGGAGGATCAAGGCGTTATCAACAGTATGGATGCAGATTTATTGCAAGGTGTTATCGATATCGGGGAACGAACCGTAAATGATATCATGACACCGCGTGTCGATGTAATCGGCGTGGAAATCAATATGACACCCGAGGAAATTAAAGATTTATTCTTTAAATATAAATACTCGCGTATGCCGGTTTATAAAGAAGACCGTGACCATATTATCGGTATTCTTACCGAACGCGATTTCTTTACCGCTTATATTAAAAAGCAAAAAAATGATTTGCGCACTTTGGTCAGCACACCGCTTTACGTATCCAAAGAGTTAAAGGTCGATGATTTGATACGCAAAATGCAAGCCGCAAAAAAACACTTCGCCATCGTTTCCGATGAATATGGCGGAACCAGCGGAATTGTGACGCTTGAAGATGCTCTCGAGGAATTATTTGGAGAAATCTACGACGAACATGACGATGATGAAGACCAAGTTCAACATTTGGTTAAACTAGACGATTATACTTACACGGTATCGGCCGATTTATTGGTAGAAGAACTTGCGGATACATTGGAACTGGGAAAAGTTCCTGAAACAACCTATCCAACCGTAGGGGGCTTTTTGTATGGCTTGGTTGAAGAATTGCCATATGAAGGTCAAGTGGTCGATTATCCAAGTTATATTTATGAAAATGACGAAAACGGACTGATTGTTGAAACCCCGATTACATTACGGTTTACCCTTTTATCGGTAGTGGAAAGAAGGATTTTTAAAGCTCGTTTAGAAATTATCAATTCAAAAAATCAAGAATATAAAGAACAAAAGAATCAAGATTAAAAGGGCAGGCGTTTTAGACTGCCCTCTTAAATATTTTAGAAATGGAGGAAGCTATGAAAACAATTACTCAAGATCAAGCGCGAGAAATATTAACGCTTGCGCTATCAACTGGTGGCGAGTTTGCAGAAGTGTTCATGGAAGACACTTTATACGATACAATTGAAATGACTTCCGGTAATGTTACCCGCTCGACGACATCTCATGTCAAAGGCGCTGCTTTACGGATTCTCAAAGATGGTATGGAAGTCAACGGAAGTATCTCCGATGCCACATTTGACAAACTCACAAGCCTTGCCCAAAAATTAGCCAGCACCTTTACGGAAAAGAAAATAACGGAAATTGAATCATTCAAAGAAGTAAAAGTCGGCGGACAGGTCAAAATTAACAAAAATAACACCAACGTCGATCCAATTAAATTATTATTGGATGCATCGAATGCAGCGAAAGAATTTGACAAAGAAATCGTTCAAGTAATCGGCAACTTCTGGCGCCGTCACCAAAACATCCACGTTTTCGCAAGCGACGGCACATGGGCTTTTGATGAAAGATGTCAAACCCGTTTGGCCATGTCAGCGGTTGCAAGCGATGGCAAAAACATGCAAACGATTAGCGATTCCTTTGGCCGTAACCAAGGTTTGGAAATGTTCGAAGGTTTTGATCCTGTGGCCTTTGGTCGCGATATCGCTTCCAGCGCTGTCACGATGTTGCATGCAGAAGAAATGGTTGGAGGCGAAATGCCGGTGGTCATTCACAATTCCTTTGGTGGGGTTATTCTTCATGAAGCTTGTGGTCACTCCTTGGAAGCAACTTCGGTGGCAAAAGGTTTAAGCGTATTTTGCGGAAAACTCGGCCAACAAATTGCCAACCCTATTGTTACAGCGGTTGATAGTGGTTTAGACGAAAATGCTTGGGGTTCAATTAACGTTGACGACGAAGGTACCCCTGCCAAACGCAATGTCTTAATCGAAAACGGAATATTGAAATCATATCTTGTGGACAAACGCAATGCGAAAAAAATGAACCATCCGATTACCGGTTCATCGAGAAGAGAATCCTACAAATACCAAACAACTTCGCGGATGACCAATACGTACTTCTTGAACGGAACCAGAACATTTGAAGAAATAATCGCGGCTACCAAGAAAGGCCTTTTCGCAAAACGCATGGGTGGCGGTTCTGTCAATCCAGCCACAGGCGAATTTAATTTTGCGGTTATGGAAGGTTACTTAATTGAAGACGGCAAAATCACCAAACCAGTTCGCGGTGCGACCTTAGTCGGTTCCGGTAAGGATGTTCTATTACGCATCGATATGATTGCAAACAACTTAAGCCATGGCCATGGTATGTGCGGATCATTAAGCGGTTCCATCCCAACCAATGTCGGTCAACCAACGATTCGCGTGTCCCATTTGACCGTCGGTGGCAAAGGAGGCATGTAAAATGAAATATGCGGAAATAATTGCCAAAGGTAAAGCATTAGGCTTAACCGACCTTGAAATTTACCTTCAAACGAGTAATGGCATGAACATGCGTTTATTTGAAGGAACTCTTGATACTTACAATGAAAAATCGTATTTCGGGATTGCCATTCGCGGTTTATTTGAAGACAAAATGGGTTTTGCTTATGCCGAAACGCTCGACAATATTGATGAACTGCTTGAAAAAGTAATCCAAAATGCCAAAAACTTAAATTCATCCGAAAAAGAAATTATTTATGACGGGTCAGGAACATACCAATCCGTAAAAGAAGAAGTAGCCGATTTCCAAAAGTATTCGAATCAAGATAAGATTCAAATGCTTCAAAAATTGGAAAAATCGATTCTTGACAGTGACGAAAGGATAAAAAAAGTTTCTTATTGCAACTATCAAGAAAATGCGGTTGTTACCCAAATCATCAATTCCAAAGGGGTAAACTTAACCCGTAACCTTTCTTATTCGACGGTGTTTGCGGGGGCGGTAGCGGAAGAAAACGGCGAAACAGCTGTCGGTTTTTCCGACGACATCGGTTATGAATTTGAAAATTTGGAACTCGAACGCATTCGCAAAGAAGTAGTTGAAGATGCAACTGGTACATTGGGGGCCGGAACCATTGAAACCGGCACTTATCCGGTAGTCTTCCGCCGTTCGGTGGCAACCGAATTGCTTCAGGCTTTCTCCGGTCTTTTCTCAGGCGAAGCCGCCAAGAGAAACCTTACGCTTCTTAAAGGCAAAGAAGGCGAAAAAGTTTTTGGTGACAACATTACGATTTATGATGATCCATTTGTTGAAAACGCCATCGTCAAGATTCCGTTTGACGATGAGGGGGTTCCATGTTTTACCAAAACCCTCGTGGAAAACGGCGCGTTCAAGATGTTTTTGCATAACTTGGCAACGGCAGACTTTTTCAAAACCTCATCAACAGGAAATGGTTTCAAAAACTCTGTCGCATCCAGCGTTAGAGTTGGTCCAACCAACCTTTACTTAAAACCGGGGGAAAAATCATTTGACGATTTAATAAAATCCCTGGATTCCGGAATCTATGTAACGGAAATTAACGGATTGCACTCCGGGGCTAACCCAATTTCCGGTGCTTTCAATGTTCAAGGAACCGGTTATTATGTAAAAGACGGCAAAATCGATCGGCCAATCACCCTTTTTGTCATTTCGGGTAATTTTCTTGAAATGCTAAATGAAGTCGAATTAATTGCCAACGATTTGGAAAAACGCTTTATCGGCGTCGCATCACCTGCCATCAAAGTACGCAGATTAAAAATCTCAGGCAAATAAACTTAAAACAAATCCCATAAGAAAAGCTAGCGGTTTTTTCGCCGCTAGCTTTCATTATGCAAAAATTCTTTGAATTCGCTTTCGTTTAATAACTGGATGCCGTAGACATTCGTTTCAGGTCCCACAAATACCATCTCGTTTTCATTGATGTATTTGACTTTCTTTTTGGCATCCGGGGTTAACACGACGATTTTTTTCGTTTGTTCGTCAGTTTGATAATTCATGAATTTGCCAATACCGGGAAGGTATTTTTTTATTGGCTGGACTTTACCTGGTGTATTGCCGGCGCCATACCTTAATTCCCAGGTTGTTTTGGCATTGATAATTATTTCTGCATATTTCGGAATGACGATAACCTTGACATGGTATGTTACCCCATCGCGTTCAAAGGCGAAATCGTAAGGCAAACCCCGGTTTTCGATTGGAGACGAATCCCCTATCCATTGCTTGATTTTTCTTGCCTTGGTTCTTTTCATAATCAAAGGCTGACAAAATTGATAGGTTAAAAGAATTGCACCAAGCGCAAAAAGAATCAGCAGTAATTCCATAACAAACTCCTAATAAAATTGTTCATTGGTAATGTATTTGTGCAACAAAACTCCCAATAAAGTGGTTAGGACAATCGATGGGCCCATGAAAGAAAGATTGTAAATGATAAAGGAGAAAAACCAAACTTGGTTTTTGTACTCATCCGGTGTGTATTCAGAAAAGAAGAAGACTCCGGACAATCCATGCATAACCCATCTGATTATTCCTACGCCCACAAAAGCCAGGATAAAGTAAAGCATTTTTTCTTTTCGTTTATGGATTAGTCCCGACAATCCCAAAGCACCAAAGGCTAGGAAATAATCAAAGATAAAGGACCCCCAGTGAAAAGAGTAACCGTCAATAATGTAATTGACAATCGCGAAAGTGATACCCCCGGCTATTCCCCAACCTACACCCCGGCGAATACCGATGATAATCAAAGGCAACATCGTAATCCAAATGCTTCCTCCATATGGCAAAAAGTTGAGAAAACCTAAGGATTTTTTAATAAATTCGAGCACTACGGCCATCGCTACCAGGATAGCCGTTTCGGATAAAGACAATATTTGTTTTTTCATTTCATTTCCTTTCCCAATAACAGGAAATATTTTTCCCTACGCTAGCATTACCTAGATCAGGTTAATGGGTCGTTATTTTAAAAAAATAACCTCTCAGCCATAATAGCTCCCCGTTATTGTCTATTTTTCTAACTGTATTATACCAAAATTTTTCATTATTTTTCAAGAAATATGCAAAAGGGTGAAAAAAACACAATTTAAAGTTTGAAAAAAATTTTTTATTTTTAGTCCGAAAAAAGGTTTTCTTTAAAAACCAAGAAAAAAATGCCAAGTCAGGTAACACTTACACTGATTTGCCCCAAAAAAAGGGACAAAAAGGAGGAAAAAGCGTTTTTCTATCAAGAAAATACGCTATTTCATTAACTTGACTTTAATTATTTTTTTCCGTATAATACTATCGTTATCTATTCCTTATTTTGTCAATCATTGTCGAAAAAGGGAATCAATATACGTTAAAACTAGAAAGAAGGATACACCATGGTAAAACACATCATTAAACGCGATGGTCGAAGACGCAAATTTGACCCTTTAAAAATCCAAGCTGCGATCTATAAAGCTCAGTTAGCTTGTGATCAAGATGATCCCGAAGCGGTTAGAATCATAACCCAACGGGTCATCGACGTTATCAATAACCGCTATGAAGGTAAAACACCTTCCGTGGAAGAAGTTCAAGACATTATCGAAAAAGTATTAATTGAATCCGGGGAAGCGGATATCGCCAAAGCTTATATTGTTTATCGGGCGGAACGAACCAAAGTTCGCGAACGCAAGATGAATTTAATGCAAGCTCTCCACGATATCACTTTTAAGCACTCGAAGGATGCCGATGCGAAAAGAGAAAATGCCAATATCAATGCAGATACCGCAATGGGTATGATGCTTAAATACGGCAGCGAATCGGCCAAACGTTTTTACTTAAACGATCTAATCAAACCCGAGTATGCCAATGCCCATCAAAGCGGCGATATTCACATCCATGATTTGGATTTTTACGCTTTAACAATGACTTGTTGTCAAGTCGATTTGATTAAATTGTTTGAAGGCGGTTTTTCCACCGGCAACGGCTACTTAAGAGAACCAAACGGTATTCGCAGTTACGCTTCGCTTGCCTGTATCGCCATTCAAGCTAATCAAAACGATCAACATGGCGGTCAAAGCGTACCTAACTTTGATTATGCGATGGCTATCGGGGTTCGGAAAACCTACCGCAAAACCCTAATTAAAAACGTGAAAATAGTCCTTGCTTTAACTAAAGGACAAGACATCGATGATCAACAAATAAAAAATATGCTTACGGAATTGGAAAACCATCATGGTACCCAGATGACCATGGGCAACCAATTTTTGCAAGAAAAGTTCTATCAAGCCCTTTTGGCCAAGTTTGGCACATTTACCGGACATGCTTATGAACAGGTTTTGAAAACCACTTTTGCGGAAACAAAGGATGCCACTTATCAAGCGATGGAAGCTTTAATTCACAATCTTAATACCATGCACTCCCGGGCGGGAGCGCAGGTACCATTCAGTTCCCTAAATTACGGAACCGACACTTCTCCGGAAGGGAGAATGGTCATTGATTGTTTATTGGACGCTACCATAAGAGGTTTAGGAAATGGCGAGACACCGATTTTCCCAATTCAAATATTCAAAGTAAAGGAAGGCATCAGCTATAATCCGGAAGACGTCAATTATGATTTGTTTAAAAAAGCCCTTGTTTGTTCATCAAAAAGGCTTTTCCCGAACTTTTCCTTTTTGGATGCTCCGTTTAATCTCCAATACTATCGGCCGGGCGATTATACTAGTGAAGCAACTTACATGGGGTGCCGGACTAGGGTTATCGGAAACGTCTACAATCCTTCCAAAGAAATTGTTACTGGTCGGGGTAATTTGAGTTTTACTTCAATCAATTTGCCGCGTTTAGCTCTAAAAGCGAAAAACATTGATGAGTTTTATCAAGGTTTAAATAAAATGATGGATTTGGTCTTTGCTCAATTGTTGGAGCGCTTTGACATCCAATCCCATAAAAAAGTTTTCAATTTTCCATTTTTGATGGGTCAAGGCATTTGGCTTGATTCCGACAAATTGAAACCGGAAGACGAAATAAGCGAAGTCATCAAACACGGCACTTTAACGGTCGGATTCATTGGTTTGGCGGAAACCCTGATGGCTTTAACCGGTAAACATCACGGAGAAAGCGAAGAAGCGCAAAAATTGGGGGTAGAAATTATTTCCTTTATGCGCGAACGCTGCGACCAAATGTCCAAAAAGTATAAACTCAATTTCACCTTGATTGCCACACCAGCTGAAGGTTTGGCGGGTCGGTTTGTGAAAATGGACAAAGAAATTTTTGGCTTAATCCCTAGAATCACCGAACACGAATACTATACCAATTCGTTCCATGTTCCGGTCGATTACCCAATCAGTATTTACGATAAAATCAAAATTGAAGCGCCATATCACGCTTTGACGAATGCGGGACACATTTCTTATGTGGAAGTTGACGGCGACATTGCGAAAAACATCGATGCTTTTGAACAAATCATTCGGACCATGAAAGAAGCGGGAATTGGTTATGGATCCGTCAATCACCCGATTGACCGTGATCCGATTTGTGGCTATAACGGTATTATCGATAACGTTTGCCCAGGCTGTGGCAGAGAAGAAGGGGACATCAAGTTCGAACGAATCCGCCGCATCACCGGTTATTTGGTAGGAACTCTTGATCGCTTTAACGATGCCAAACGCGATGAAGTCAATCACCGCGTCAAACATACCTTAATTCAGTATGAAGATTAGAATTGCTGGAGTTATCAAAGAATCGATTGTCGATGGTCCGGGCATTCGCTTTGTCGTTTTTACTCAAGGGTGTCCTTTCAATTGTCCCGGTTGTCACAATACAAATACCCACGATTTTTTGGGGGGAAAACTGATTGACATCAAAACGATTATTGAAGATATCAAGCGTCAGAAAATGTTAAGAGGTTTAACTATTAGCGGCGGCGAACCGTTAATGCAAACCGAGGCCTGTTTAGAAATCGTTAAAGGGGTGAAACCTTTTCTAACCGATATCATCGTGTATACAGGGTTTACTTGGGAAGAAATTTGCAACCAACTCCCTACAAATCCCCAATTAACAGAATTATTGCATCAAATCGATTATTTGATTGAAGGCCGTTACTTGGAAACCGAACGGGATTTAAGTCTAAAATATCGGGGCAGCCGAAACCAAAGAATCATTGATGTTGCCAAAACTTTGGAAATCGGTAAAATCTTTATAAAGGATTTTGATTAAGCCTATACTAAAGATTCCTTAAAGCAATTTAGGGAATCTTTTTTCTTTGGGTTATGACACAAAGAAAGGTCGCTTTTCATACATTATGTTGAGGGGAGAAACGATGTACATTTTAATTGGAGAAGACAATCAGAAGATGAAAAAGTTTATGAAATCTTTAAACGATTATGCCAATCTTATCAGTATGCCTTGCGAACTTGCCAATGTTCCTAAAGGTTCGATTGTATTGATTCCGTTTAGCCGGGTTTTGGATAACGGGGTAATTGAAGGAACGAAAATATTTATTGAGGAAATTTTGATTTCGCCGAAAGTAAAAAAAATCATTTTTGGGAATAGTTATAACCAAAAAATGTTGGAAAAATTGTGTTTCGCTTACCATATTGAATGTCAATTTAAATAGGAAAGGGGAAGCTTATGAAAATAATAACCGCTTTGGTGACGCCGTTTAATCCGGATTTATCAATCAATTATCCTATGGTCGATAGGTTAATCCAAAAACAGATTGATGAAGGTGCGGATGGTATTGTCATTGGAGGAACCACAGGGGAAGCGCATCTATTGGATAACCAGGAAATGTTTGATTTATATCACTATGTGGTAAAGTATGCCAAAAAAATCCCAATTTATTTGGGGGTTGGCAATTCCTCAACCAGTCAAACGATTAAACTGATTAAGAGATTCCATAACTTAGATGTTGCAGGGTTTTTAGTGGTGGTTCCTTATTATGTCTTACCTCCCCAAAAAGGCATCGTAAAGCACTTTCAAATGATTAATGAGGTAAGTCTCAAACCGATTATCCTTTATCATATTCCTAAACGCACCGGAATTACTATGAAAATTGAAAGTCTGCAAGAGCTAAAAGATTGTGCCAAAATTACCATGATAAAAGACGCCAGCCTTGACAAATGTCGCTTGGTTAATATTAAAAAAACTTTGCCTATGAAAGTATATATAGGGGATGATTCGTTGTTTTTATGGGGAATTAAGCAACAAATGGAGGGGATTATCAGTGTTATCAGCAATTCACACCTGACTCTCATGAAACAATGTCTTGAAAGCAAGAAAAAATGGAAAGATTTCCGTTTGGCTTTATCTTTACTAAAGGGCCAACCCAACCCGATTGGAATCAAAAAATTGCTTAAACAAATGGGGTATTCGGTTGGGGCCGTTCGATTGCCCTTAAGCGAATAAAAACCTAAATTATGGTTGGCAAAACAGTAAATTTAGCAGAGTAATAATATTTACTTGTGTAAATTTACTGTTTTTTCTTTGTTTTTAAGGTATAATAATAGTAAATAATTTGACTTATTTTGTCATTGAAAAGCGAGGAATATTATGAAAGATGCATTAGATATTTTGATAGCAGTCTTAATTTTAGGATTAGTTGTTTACATGGTATATACGGAACGAGAAAAGAAAGTAAAAACCGACATATTTATCGATATAGCGCTCGCAGTTATTGTTGTCGGAGTGGCAATAATTAACCTTATCGCCACCAAATTCAGTTTTTCTGCGATAGTAACCTACCTTTATTTAATTATCGTAATTTTTGAAGTCTACAACATTTACCTATTTGTTAAACGCCATCGCACCAAACAAATCACCAAAAACGAAGAAAATCAGACGAAGGAAACCCATGATGAATAAAGAACAAATTCTCAACCGCCAAAAACATATTCGCAATTTTTCAATAATCGCTCATATCGACCATGGCAAATCGACTTTGGCCGACCGGATCTTGGAATTCACGGGGGCCCTTGAATCCCGCGAAATGAAAGAGCAAATTCTTGACGATATGGATTTAGAGCGGGAACGGGGAATTACGATCAAGTTGAATGCGGTGGAATTGGTCTATCGGGCGAACGATCAGGAAGAATATATTTTACATTTAATCGACACCCCCGGACACGTCGATTTTACTTATGAAGTGTCCCGGAGTCTTGCAGCCTGCGAAGGGGCTGTTTTGGTTGTCGATGCGGCACAAGGGATTGAAGCTCAAACCTTGGCAAATGTTTATTTAGCATTGGATCATGACTTGGAAATTATTCCCTTAATCAATAAAATAGATTTGCCTGCTGCCGACCCCGAACAAGTAAAACACGATATTGAAGAAGAGATTGGCCTGGATGCCAAGGATGCCATCCTTGCCTCCGCAAAAGAAGGCATTGGCATCAAAGAACTCTTGGAGTCGATTGTCAAAAAAGTTCCTGCTCCCCAAGGGGATCCTACGGGACCAGTCAAAGCGTTGATTTTTGACTCTTATTATGATCCTTACCGCGGAGTAATTCCTTCGATTCGCGTTTTTGAGGGAACGATAAAAAAAGGCGACCACATTAAAATGATGGCCACCAATACGGTTTATGAAGTAACCGAAGTCGGGGTCATGACGCCTAAAGAGAAAAAGACCCCTTTTTTAACCGCCGGGGACGTTGGTTACTTGGTTGCCGCTATCAAAGATGTTTCCCATGTTCATGTCGGGGACACCATTACCTTGATTGAAAATGAAGCCGCTGAACCACTCCCGGGGTATCGCAAACTAAAGTCTATGGTGTTTTGCGGGATCTATCCGGTTGAATCCAACCGTTATATGGAACTGAAAGATGCCTTGGAAAAATTGCGTTTAAATGACGCCGCGCTTAGTTATGAGCCGGAAACTTCTCAAGCACTAGGTCACGGTTTTCGTTGCGGGTTCCTTGGCTTGCTCCATATGGATGTCATCCAAGAGCGGATAGAACGCGAATTCAAAATTGAAATTATCGCCACGGCCCCCAGCGTCGTTTATCACGTCCATTTAACGAACGGAGAAATGATGCCAATCGACAATCCGAGCCTTTTACCGGAAGCGGTAAAAATAAAGCATATCGAAGAACCGTACATCAAAGCAACGATTATGGTGCCGTCAGGCTATATTGGTCCGGTTATGGAATTATGTCAGGCTAAACGGGGTACTTTCTTGGACATGCATTACCTCGACGAAAAACGGGTAATGATGCATTATGACTTGCCGTTGGCTGAAGTTGTCTATGATTTTTTCGATAAACTAAAATCCATGACGCGAGGTTACGCTTCGCTCGATTATGTTTTGAGCACTTACAAACCAAGCGAATTGGTTAAGATGGACATCTTGTTGAACGGTGAAAAAGTCGATGCTTTAACTGTTATTACCCATCGCGATTTTGCTTATCAAAGAGGCCGGTCCCTGGTGGTAAAACTGCGGCGGTTAATTCCGCGTCAAATGTTTGAAATACCGGTTCAAGCAGCTATCGGTGGCAAAATCATCGCCAGAGAGAATATTGCAGCGCTTAGAAAAGATGTATTGGCAAAATGCTACGGCGGCGATGTCTCCCGTAAGAAAAAGTTACTGGAAAAACAAAAGGAAGGAAAGAAGCGTATGAAACAAGTGGGTTCGGTAGAAATCCCGCAATCCGCGTTTCTGGCCATATTGCAACTCGATGACTGATTTAGGCCTTTATCTTCATATTCCCTTTTGTCGGGCGATTTGTTCGTATTGCGACTTTTATAAAATGCAAGCAAAAACGCCAAGAATTCGCCAGTATGTCGATTATATAATTAAAGAAATTGACCTGCAGGAAAAAAGGTTTTTAAACGCAAATGAACCGTTTAAACCCACAACTTTATACATCGGAGGGGGTACCCCCTCATTTATTCCCTTAAGTGACTTTAAGCGCTTGTTGGAGCGGCTGAATCAATGGTTTTCGCTTGAGACATTAAAAGAGTTTACCATCGAAGCCAATCCGGAAGATTTAACAAGTGAATTTATCGATTTATGCAAACATCACCATGTTTCGCGTTTAAGCATTGGCGTCCAAAGTTTTAATCCGCTGGCCCATCAAGTCTTAAAACGCAAAAGTGTTTTTTCGGATCTTGCGAAACAGATTGACATGTTGAAAAAAGCTGGTTTTACTAACTTCAATTTGGATTTGATGTTCGGTATTCCCGGCATGGATCTTGAATCGGTAAAAGAAGATTTGGAATTGTTTTTATCGCTTGAGCCAACCCACATGTCGTGCTATTCCCTTATTCTGGAAGAACGGACCCTTCTGTATCACCAATACTTAAATGATCAATTTAAGCCGATTGACGAAGACCTAGAAGCGAACATTTATCAACTAATCAAAGAAACATTAACCTGCCATGGTTTTAACCACTATGAGACAAGCAACTTTGCCCGTGCCGGTTATGAATCGCTTCATAATCTCATATATTGGAATAACGAAAGATATTTAGGAATTGGGGCAGGCAGCAGTTCATATCTGAACGATGTTCGGTGGAAAACCGTAAGCAATTTGGATCAATATTTCGCCCTCTTAGACCAAGGCATAATCGGTCGCGAGGAGGAAGTAAAATTATCCAAACCGGATCAGATGAAAGAAGAAGTAATGTTGGGTCTTAGGAAAACTAAGGGAATTTCGCTTGAGGTTTTTCGCTCCAAATACGGCGAGGAATTTCTTAGGATCTTTCCTCAAAGCAAAGACTTAATAGAACAAGGTTACTTACGCATCGAAAACGATTACCTGATGCTCAACCCAGAATACCACTTCCTAGCTAATTATGTCTTGAGGAAATTGATTTAAAGGTGGTTGGGGGAATTGTTTCAAAAGGTTAACCTTCCCGTAAATCGGAAATTGTTGTTTTCGCTTATTGTCTTCCTTTTGGGAGGTTTAATAAGCGGCTTTTTGGCAACCTCGGAATATCGGACAATCCCCCTTGCGATTAAAACGATTGACAAATCGCGTTTAAAAGTTTTTTTCCTTACCTTTAGTCAACATTATTGGTTAATTGTCGCCCTTTGGTTTATGGGTTTAATCCCATTGGGCTTTTTGGGCAGTTACGCGCTTCTTTTTGGAAAAGGTTTCATCCTAGGGGTAACCTTAGGGTTTATCCTCAAAGCTGAAGCCCTATTTGGGGCATATTCCTTCTTTAAACTGCTTCTTTGGCAATTTATCCTTTTAATTCCGTTAACGCTTTATATCGCTTATTTTTCGGTCCTAATAAGTTTTTATCGACTGAAGTTCACAAATGAAAAAGCAGAAATTAATTTAAACAGTTATCTAAACCGTTTATTGCTGGCCAGTATCGTAATCGTTATTTACAGTTTTATCATGGCTTTATCCGTTAAACAAATAATTACCCCTTAAGAAAGGTGGTTTTTCTATGACTGAGTATTATCAAAATTTACTTCGAGAATGGCGCTATTATTTACAAAGCGAAAAAATGATGAGACCCAACACGACCGATTCTTATCTCAGCGACGTTTCCTTTTATTTAGATTTCATCAACAAAAAACTAATTGACGATGTCAATTTAATTAAAGCAGACGACATCACTTTGTTCATCGGACAGTTGAAGAAAAAAGGATATACTTCAAGTTCGATAAGTCGCTATCTTTCCAGTATAAAATCCTTCCACAAGTTTTTGTATTTGGAACGCCTGGTGAAAACCAATGTGGCTTCCCTGGTGGCTTGTCCCAAAGTAGACAAAAAATTACCGGTTGTATTATCAATCGAAGAAGTTGCTGCGCTTTTGGACTACCTGGGAAAGGATAGCGTTTATCAAGAAAGGAACCTGGCCATGATGGAGTTATTGTATGCAACGGGGCTACGCGTATCCGAACTGCTTTCCTTGAAGTTGAGCAATTTGCATTTAACCAGCAAAATTATTAAATTGGTGGGAAAAGGCCAAAAAGAACGCATTGTTCCGGTCAATGATTATGCCATAAAATTGTTGAGGGAATATATTATCAATACCAGACCAAAATTAATTAAGACTTTAAAAGATCCTGGCTTTTTGTTTTTGAATAATCGCGGACAAGCAATGACCAGA
>Ga0265294_10001086_pt1 | contig 36804 bp, 31 predicted proteins | sample MunlanPumphouse3_FD_192504 | JGI IMG/M metagenome (GOLD analysis project Ga0265294, IMG submission 192504) | Groundwater microbial communities from a municipal landfill in Southern Ontario, Canada - Pumphouse #3 | ecosystem: Environmental > Aquatic > Deep subsurface > Groundwater | place...
ACCCCTAGCGTTCAAGTGTTTATAATATTGCTTAAAGAAGGGAGGCAATGTTTCTCAGAGTAATTTAGTTATTTTCAGAACAGTCAGGATATCGTTGGTCGCACGAAATTTAATTTCAAAGCCTGCGAAGTTGAATCCGTATATTCGTTCAGGGTCGTGTTGATAAGCCGGGCGAGGGTCTTGCGCTAAGATATCCACAATTTCTTTTCGGATGGGAGAAGCAATCACATTGACTATTAATAACTTATAATGATTTTTTATAAAAAAATGATTGTCAGGTCAAAATAATTCAACAAAAAAATGAATAAGTCAACATATTACTACAAAATTAAAACGAAGTTAATTAGTTGTAATAATTTGTATTACAATGTATTAAATAATAAAGTTGCAAAGTGTCAAATATGAGTAGGTTTGAATATCTTGCATGTTTTTGGAAAAACATCTTGATATTTTTAGTTATTGTTAATGAGTTCAATTCAATCTTGCAAACGATAACGCTCTGCAATGATAGTAGTTTTTTCCCCCACAAAGAGGGCATATTGTTCTTTTACTGAATTGCCGAATTTTAAACGTTATCAGCATTCATTTTTACGCAAAAAGCGGATTCAACCTTGAAGTTAAATCCGCTCTCGATAGCATGATTTGCTTATTCTTCGTATTCGTAATAAGAGGTATAGTAATATCCGCCATCCCCATAAAAAGTTCTTTCGATGGGGAATTTTCCATCATATTTATAGGTATAAGAGGACTCATAATAACCACCTTCACTATCTTCGCTAACATATTTGGTAATGTTATTCTTTGAATTCACCAGTTCATCACCTTCACTTAAAGATCTATAGAAAGGGTTAGGGTTTTTGTCGTATGAATAAGTACACGTCGAAGTGAAAAATTGGCCGGAAACGTTATATTCGCAATCCATTTTTTTAACGTTATCGCCGTCCCATTCGTAATTGTAAGTGTAAGTTTCCGTAGAGGATTTCGTGCCAAAGGTTGCTCGATTTTTGACAATGTCTCTTTTTACAGATTCATTCATAACAGGATCCGTAAAAATCGCATCCAATCCGGTAAAAGCTCTGATAGCGTTCCCACTGTTATCATAAAATGTTACCGTAACTTTTGATATTTTACTTCCATCGTGTTCAAAAGTAAATGATGAATAAAGTTCATTTGACGAAAAGAATTCCGCTTTTGTTACTTTTCCCCCGTCATAGGTGTATTCTAGTTTATCGCCATTTGAATAACGTACGGTTTTCAATTGTTTTCCGTCATATTCAAAATTCCTGAAATCACCATTTTCATCAACGATTTTGGACAATAAATTTTTGTCCCACGTCCATGATTCTTGAAGATTTTTTCCGTTAGAATTGCTACTTTGGTAGAAAATTCTGCTAATTTTTTCTTTCGGGTTGTAAACGCCCTCTTTTGTACAAGCTGACAGGATAACGCAAAGCGCAGCAATCAGCAATAAAACATAATTTTTTTTCATAATTGTTCTGTTTTTAATTTGTAATTGATTTATCGGGGCAAATATAGTACTTTTTTAATAACAGAACTTATGATTATTTATTTTTAATATATTTTAACAGAAAAAAACGAATTGGTCATTATAACCCCTAGCGTTCAAGTGTTTATAATATTGCTTAAAGAAGGGAGGCAATGTTTCTCAGAGTAATTTAGTTATTTTCAGAACAGTCAGGATATCGTTGGTCGCACGAAATTTAATTTCAAAGCCGGCGTAGTTGAATCCGTATATTCGTTCAGGGTCGTGTTGATAAGCCGGGCGAGGGTCTTGCGCTAAGATATCCACGATTTCTTTCCGGATGGGAGAAGCGATGGAAGGTGCAATTTTGTCGGGTAGTACCACTTGTAGAAGAGGTTTGTCGTGAGTATCTGTAAAGCCTCCGGTTGCGTTCGGGATGCAATCGGTAAAGGGCAGATAAGGTTTAATGTCGTAAATGGGGGTTCCATTCATCATGTCGGCACCGGAAATGAGAAGGACGGTTCCGTTAATATTTTCTTTTTCAATACTTTCCAATTTAACGCAAGAGAGTGCCAATGCGTTGGGGCGGAAAGAGGAGCGAGAAGCAAAAACGCCGATACGTTCATTGCCGCCCAATCGTGGAGGGCGGATGGTAGGCGACCACGAGGCGCGTTCATTTTCCGAAAATCCCCAAATCAGCCAAAGATGCGAAAATTCTGCTAATCCGCGCAGGGCATCCTCATTTCGATATTCGGGTTCAAAGATGATATAAGCTTTCAACGAAGGGATTAATCCGCTTTGTCGCGGAATACCAAATTTCGAGGGAAAGTTACTTTTAACCCGTGCAATAACTTTTAATTCCATTGTTAATGGCTGCCGCAACCGTGTTGAGGACAGCCGCCGCAGCCCGAATTTTTCTTCGTTTGTTTGCAGCACGTAGGCAATTTTTCGCGAGCCGTGGCATCAGCCTTTACACTGTCCCCATTAAATCCCAATTTGCCAATTCCCTGCCGAATCGCGTCCGGATTGGTTTTAGAAGAATCATAAACAACTGTCAGTTTAGAAGTTTTCATATCATAGCTGCACTGTTTTACACCCTTCCATTGTGGAACATTTTCCATCATAATATTCTTGCATTTCTCGGAAACTCCGTTCGTTTGAATTTCTACTGTGCGGAGTGTTCCACTTTGCGCTTGGACGGAAAATCCAATGAATGTAATGATTACAAGTATCCAAAAACGTTTCATTTTGTATATATTTTTAGGTTTTCAATTTTATGGGGCAAATGTACATGATTTTTTTGAATAAGAAGTGTGTTTATTTCTGTTCAGCGAGGGAAGGAATACAATATATCATTAAGGATTGTTCATCTGCAAAAGTGATATATTACGATGTTTATAAGTTCAATTAGTAAAGTTATAAAAATAAGAAGAAAAAAAGGCTGACCCAAAAAGTCAGCCCCAAAAGTGATAAATTTGTAAATTCAATCTCCTACAAAAGAAAAAACAAATGAAACACTTGATTGAGGAGCAAAGATACACAATTTATCGAATGCACAAAGAACATAGAACGCAACAAGAAATTGCCCGATTTATAGGCGTTTCGCAAGCTACTATCAGTAAAGAACTGTCCCGGAATAGGAATAGTTTGGGACATTATTCGGCAAAAGATGCACAAATGTTTGCCAAAATGCGGAAAGAAAGATATGTAAAAAAAAGAAAATTTTCTTCCAAAGTGGAAACATTTATAAGAGATAAGTTACAAAAAGAGCAATGGTCTCCGGAGCAGATAAAAGGGTATGCCGATGCGAACGGATTAAGTATGATATCTGTTGAATGGATATATCATTTTATTAGAGAAGATAAGCACTCGGGAGGAACTCTTTATAAGCATTGTCGCCATCGGCTAAAACATCGAAAGCGATATGTTGGAGCGGGAGTTCAACATATTCCCAACCGTGTTTCTATACACGAAAGACCTAGTTGTATTAATGATAGAGAAGAGTTTGGTCATTGGGAAATGGATTTGATAGAGAATGGTAAAGACTTTATTATCACATTAGTAGAAAGAAAAACAAGATATCTGTTAATGGCTAAACTTCTTAATGGAAAAAAGGCTGGAGAAGTCGCTAAAATGGCTGTTAAACTCTTGCTGCCATACAAAAACAATGTCATCTCCATCACCACCGACAATGGAGGTGAATTTGTTAAGCATGAATGGATTAGCGATAAATTGAAAGCACCTGTTTTCTTTGCAGATCCTTATTCTTCTTGGCAAAAAGGGAGTATTGAAAACATGAACAAACTTATTCGGCAATATATCCCCAAAAATTCTTCAATTAAAAACTTGGTATTCAATGATTTAATAAAAATTCAAATTAAAATTAATAATCGTCCGAGAAAAAATTTACATTTTATCTCTCCCTCCTCTTTATTTTATAACTTTGCATGTTGAATCTATAGTTTTTTGTTTTGGAATGAAATTCCGTAAAAAGTAGTATTTTTGCCGTTTCGGAAAAAGATAGAGCAACTAAAATAATATCCCATGAATTTTATAGAAGAAATCATTGAAAAAGACATAGAAAACAGAAAGAACGATGCGAAAGTACACACCCGATTTCCGCCGGAACCGAATGGATATTTGCATATTGGACATGCGAAATCTATTTGTTTAAACTTTGGTTTGGCGAAAAAATATAACGGTTTGTGCAATCTCCGGTTTGATGATACCAATCCGGTAAAGGAAGATGTGGAGTATGTGGATTCTATCAAAGAAGATATTCAATGGTTGGGATTTCAATGGGCTGAGGAGCACTATGCCTCCGATTATTTTGAACAGCTTTATATTTGGGCAGAAGATTTGATACAGAGAGGATTGGCCTACGTTGATGACCAAACACAGGAAGAAATCAGTGCCGGTCGGGGAGTACCCACTAAGCCCGGGACAGAAAGTCCGTACCGGAATCGCACCGTAGAAGAGAATTTGGATCTATTCCGCAGAATGCGCGCCGGCGAATTTGCCGATGGGACGAAAGTGTTGCGTGCCAAAACGGGCATGTCGTCCCCCAATATGCACATGCGCGACCCGATTATGTACAGAATTTTGCATACTGCTCACCACCGTACCGGCGATCAATGGTGTATCTACCCCATGTATGACTATGCCCACGGTCAAAGTGATTCCATCGAAGGTATCACGCACTCTATCTGCACTTTGGAATTTGAAGTTCACCGTCCTTTGTACGATTGGTTTTGTGAAGCTCTGCAAATTCATCACCCGCAACAGATTGAGTTTGCCCGTTTGAACCTCAACTATACCATCATGAGCAAACGCAAACTGATGCAATTAGTACAGGAAAAACATGTGATGGGCTGGGATGACCCGCGAATGCCCACCATTTGCGGACTTCGGAGACGCGGTTATACTCCGCAGTCGATAAGAAATTTTGCTGAAACGGTAGGTATTGCCAAACGCGACAACATCATTGATGTTTCTCTTTTGGAATTCTGCGCCCGCGAAGATTTAAACAAAGTAGCGACCCGAACAATGGCGGTTTTAGACCCCGTGAAGCTGATTATCGACAACTATCCCGACCATCAAACCGAGGAATTAAACGCCGTCAATAATCCGGAAAATCCGGAAGCCGGCACACGTATTGTTCCTTTTACTAAGGAGTTATGGATAGAACGCGCAGATTTTAGAGAAGAAGCTGACAAAAAGTTTTTCCGTTTGACCATCGGGAAAGAAGTACGCCTCAAATATGCCTATATTATTTGCTGCACACATGTTGATAAAGATGAAAACGGCAATATTACCGCGATTCATGCCACTTACGACCCCGCTACCAAAAGCGGTTCTGCGGAAAGTAATCGCAAAGTCAAAGCTACCATTCATTGGCTGTCGGTACATCATGCCAAAGAGGCGGAAATCAGACTTTTCGATAGACTTTTCGATTCTTCGGCACCCGACGACAACGAAGATGGAACTTCCTTTATCGACCACCTTAACCCCAACTCGCTGATTGTACAACATGGCTGGATTGAAGAAAACCTTACTTTGGAAAATGCCGAACCTCATTATCAGTTTGAAAGAATCGGCTACTTCTGCGTGGATAAAGAGGCTACCCCACAAAAAATTGTTTTTAATAAAACCGTGAGCCTTAAACAATAAAATTTTTAATTATGAAAAATAGCCTGTCCATTACAATTATCACCATTATACTATGCTTGTTCTTTGCACAGTTAAAGGCGCAATCACCTTCCGGTGAGAAAAAAGAAGCCGCAATAGAGCAGAATAAAAACGAAACTAAATTCAAAGTAATTACTCTTACCCAAGAAGAGTTTAAGAAGAAAGTTTTTGATTACACCGATACTGCTGCCGAGTATAAAGGAAAGAAACCCGCAATTGTGGATTTTTATGCCGAGTGGTGCGGACCGTGCAAAAAATTGGCACCTATTATGGAAGAATTGGCAAAAGAATACGGCAATAAAATCGTAATTTATAAAATTAATACTGACGAGAATAAAGAATTGTCAAGAACTTTATCCATTACTTCAATTCCAACGATTTATTTTTTCCCCGTTAAAAGTGACCCGAGAAAAGCGATCGGTTTTCTGACCAAGGATAAATTAATTGAGATTATCAATACGATTTTATTGCCAAAAAATAGTAAGTAACGGGATTAATTATTCATTTTCTTTGTTAAAAAAGACAAATTTCCCGTCCTCCAACGAGTCAATAACGATTGTTCCTTCTTTGTTTATATTTTCCTCTAAGATGTATTTAGAGAGTTCGTTTAGAATTTTCTTTTGAATGACCCGTTTCAGCGGACGCGCGCCGTAAAGTGGTTCGTAGCCCATTTCTACCAATAAATCCAAAGCGTATTTTGTAAATTCGACTTTGATGTTTTGTTGTGCCAGCAACTCATTCAAATTGTTGATTTGCAGATTGACAATACCGCGGATTTCGCGTTTGGAAAGCGGCTCAAACATGACAATTTCATCAATACGATTAATAAATTCTGGACGTAACGTCTTCTTTAACAGTGTATTAAGCTCTGTTTTCGTGCGTTCAAAGACCTCTTCGTCCGAGAAATTGCTTTGGTCGGAGTAGTTATTTTGGATAATATCGGAGCCTAAGTTGGAGGTCATGATGATGATCGTATTTTTGAAATCTGCGACCCTTCCTTTGTTGTCGGTCAGTCGCCCGTCGTCCAGAACTTGGAGCAGGATATTGAAGATGTCGGGGTGAGCTTTTTCGATCTCGTCAAACAAAACGACTGCGTAAGGTCTTCTTCTGATTTTGTCGGTTAATTGTCCGCCTTCGTCATAGCCAACATATCCCGGCGGCGAGCCGATAAGTCTTGACACAGAGTGTTTTTCCTGAAATTCGCTCATATCAAATCGGATGATGGCTTCTTCAGTGTTGAACAGATATTCTGCTAAGGCTTTGGCAAGTTCGGTTTTGCCGACGCCGGTAGTTCCCATAAAGATAAATGAACCGATGGGTCTTTTGCTGTCTTGCAAACCGGCTCTGCTACGGCGAATCGCGTCTGCGATGGCGGCAATCGCTTCGTCCTGTCCGATCACTCTTTTGTGCAGTTCTTCTTCCAGATGGAGCAGTTTCGATTTTTCGCTTTGCAACATTTTGCTAACCGGTATTCCTGTCCAGCGCGCTACCACTTCTGCAATATCGTCGTTGCCGACTTCCTCGTCAATCATTGCTTTATCGCCTTGCATAGCATCGAGTTCCTTTTGTAAATTGACAATTTCGTTTTCGGCATTTTTAATAAGTCCGTAGCGTAACTCGGCGACTCTTCCGTAATTTCCCTGACGTTCTTCATTGGTGGCTTCCAACTTGTAGTCTTCGATGGCTTGTTTGTTTTGTTGGATTTTATCGACAATCTCTTTTTCGGCGCGCCATTTGGCAGAGAGGGCGTTCCGTTGTTCTTGCAAATCGGAGATGGTTTTGCTCAAATCGGCAATCTTTTTTGTCTCGTTTTCGCGCTTAATGGCTTCGCGTTCAATTTCCAACTGTCTGATTTTACGCTCAATTTCGTCCAATTCTTCGGGCACGGAGTTGATTTCGAGTTTTAATTTGGCAGCGGCTTCGTCAATCAGGTCGATGGCTTTGTCGGGCAGAAAACGGTCGGTGATATAGCGTTGTGACAGTTCTACTGCGGCGATGATGGCATCGTCCAAGATGCGGACATGGTGATGGGTTTCATAACGTTCTTTCAGTCCTCTTAAGATAGAGATGGCGGCATATTTATCGGGTTCGGAGATAAGTACGGGTTGGAATCGTCTTTCAAGAGCCTTATCCTTTTCAAAATATTTCTGATACTCGTTCAAAGTGGTGGCGCCAATAGAGCGCAACTCGCCTCTTGCCAGTGCGGGTTTCAAGATGTTGGCAGCGTCCATCGCTCCTTCGCCGGAACCGCCCGCGCCCACCAAGGTGTGTATTTCGTCAATAAACAAGATGATTTCTCCGTCTGATTCAATGACTTCTTTGATGACACTTTTTAGTCGTTCTTCAAATTCGCCCTTATACTTGGCGCCGGCGACCAAAGCACCCATATCTAAGGAATAGAGTTGTTTGCTTTTCAGGTTTTCGGGAATATCGCCGCTAACCAAACGATGAGCCAATCCCTCGGCGATGGCAGTTTTGCCGACGCCCGCTTCTCCAATAAGGATAGGGTTGTTCTTGGTTCTACGGGAGAGAATTTGTAAAACGCGCCGAATCTCTTCATCACGGCCAATAACGGGGTCTAATTTGCCTTTTCGGGCGGCATCGTTCAGGTTCGTGGCATATTTATTGAGTGCGTTGTACGTCTCTTCGCTAGTTGCGCTGGTTACTTTGGAACCTTTTCGTAGTTCTTTGATGGCTGCTTTGATACCTTTTTCTGTAATCCCTGCGTCCTTTAAGATACGGGAAGTGGTATCATTTGCCATAAAAATACCATAAAACAAGTGTTCTAATGAGACAAATTCGTCGCCGCATTCCTGACAAAACAAGATGGCTTTTTGAATGACGGTTTGAACGCTTCCTGACACAAAAACGTTGCCGCCGCTCACTTTGGGCAAACTTTTGATTTGTTGATCCAAAAGTTGTGCAATTATTTTGGGATCGGCATCTAATTTTTTTAATAAGTACGGAATGACATTATCATCTGTTTCGAGCATAGATTTGAGAATGTGCGCCGTGCCAATTTCTTGTTGCTGATTGCTCATGGCAATCATTTGCGCATTGGCAATCGCTTCTTGAGATTTAATGGTGAAGTTATTTAAATTCATAGCATTAATTATTTAAAACGACAGATGAATTGCAAATACATTGCCAAAAAGCAAATCTGACAATATGGCAGAAGTGCGGAAAACCTCTATTTTTTCAGTTGATAAAGTTGCATATCATCTATAAACTGTTCCACTTTTGTCGGTAATAGGTATTTAACCGATTTTTTTTGTGCAATGCTATTGCGGATAAGCGTGGCAGAAATTTCGATTCGGGGAGCAGGTACAAAGGTGACATTTGGCAAATTTTTATGTTCACCACAATCATAACCCATTCTTGGATAAGTATATATGGAATAATTATTCAAAATAAATTCGTAATTTTTCCACTTCTCGATATTTTCCAAATTATCTTCGCCCATCATCAAAACAAAAGTTTTATCGGGATAATTTTCTTGCAGATGCACTAAGGTGTTGCAGGTGTAGGAGGGGTAGGGGAGTTTAAATTCGATGTCGCAAGAGCGAAAGCGTGGGTCATCTTCGATGGCAATATTGACCATATAGAGACGTTGGGACGCATTCAGTAAGGTGTCTTTTTTCTTCAACGGATTATTGGGAGAAACCACAAACCAAATCTCTTTCAAGTCTGTATTTTCAATAAAATACTCTGCCATAATGAGATGCCCAATATGGATCGGATTAAAGGAACCAAAGAACAGACCTATTTTTTGCATATAAAGTCATCTATTAATTTCATGGTATGGCGGCGGGCTTCTTCCAAATTATCATTCACCACAACTTCATCAAATTGATTTTCAAAAGAGAGTTCATAAACGGATTTATCCACTCTTTTTTTGAGGGTTTCTTCTGTTTCTGTGCCGCGAAGGAGCAACCGTTCTTTCAAACATTCCAATGTGGGAGGTTTGATAAAAATTGCCAACGCTTCATCTTTGTAATACTTCTTAATATTCAGTCCACCAAGTACATCTACATCAAAAATGACTTGTTTCCCTTCTGCGCAAATTCTATCTACTTCCCCTTTCAATGTGCCATAATATTGCCCGGTATAAACCTCTTGCCACTCCAAAAAATCTTCATTGGCAATTCTTTGTTTAAATTCTTCTACTGAGAGAAAATAGTAATCTTTTCCATCAATTTCGCTTTCCCTTTTGGCACGGCTGGTAGCGGAAATAGAAAATGACAAATGATTGTTATGTTCCAGCAGATAACGAACAATTGATGTTTTTCCTGCTCCCGATGGTGCTGATATGATAATTAACTTCCTTTGCATGAGTATGATTTGCTTTTACAACGAATGTCGCAAAGGTACATGACTTTTGCAAATGGGAAGTCAATGAAAATATTATTTTTTTGATTTAATAAAAAAGTTTAACTTTGCAACTTTTATGCAATGTTTGAAATGACAACTAATAAACAGTAAATTAAAGAAATACAAAATATAAGTCGAATGAAATATACACTTATCTGTAAAAAATGCGGTGCAGTAATTCCTTCTTTTAAAGAATGGTTTGAAGAAAATCAGGTTTGTCCGAAATGCGGAAGTAATCATGCAGAGGTTCAATACCATGCAGATTATCGTCAGTTGGAGGATTTATTAGCGAAAGATGCTGATAGTTTTTGGCATTATTTCGACTACCTTCCCCTAGAGCACAAGGAAAATATCGTCACTTGCAAAGAGGGAGCCATTCCGATTGAAGAGTGGGATTTTTTGGAACGTTATGCCAAAGAAAAGCATAATATAGATTGTCGCGTGATGGTTTATCGCAATGATTTGAACGGCGGAACCAACACTTTTAAAGATGTAGCAGCCGCGTTGGCAGCGGCAATTTTTAAAGAAAACGGTATTAAAGAATATTGTATAGCCTCCACCGGAAACACGGCCACAGCATATAGCAAATATCTCTCATTGGTGGGAATTCAATTTACCGTTTTTGTCCCCGATTGCGTCTCCCAAGATACGATCGAAGCGATTCAATCGCACGGACAAAAAGTAGTGGTTTGTCAAGGAGATTATGCCTTTGCCAAGAAACAGGCAGCAGATTTTCATCACAACCATCACGTTTTAATTTCTGCCGGCAATATTGACCCCATTCGTGTAGAAGCCAAAAAAACGATGGTTTTTGAGTTTTTAAGACAGTTGGGAAAAATGCCGGATGTTTATATTCAAGCGGTTAGCGGTGGAACAGGACCGATTGCTTTGGACAAAGGCGTTCGTGAAATTCGTGATTTTTATCCGGAAATTACCCTGCCGCAAATGTATCTGGTGCAACAAGATACATGCGACCCGATGGTGCAGGCGTGGGAAACGGCTCAAAAGAAAGGATTTCCTGAGGGTTACGAAAAAAATTATCCCGTGATTCCCAATCCGCAAACCATCGTTTCCATTCTCTCTACCGGAAATCCGGGAATGTTCCCGATCATCGCCCCTATTGTCAAAAAAAGCAACGGCACTTTCCTGCGCGTTGAAGAGTCAAAATTGATAGATTGGGCAAAACTTGTCAAAAAAGAGAAAAATGTTTGCTTGGGACCGGCATCGATTGTATGCTTGGGAGGTTTTTTTAAAGCATTGGAAGATAATAAAATACACAACGGACAAACGATCTTAATCAATACGGGTGAGGGAGCTGACCGCGCCCGCGATTTCGCTGCCAAAGTAACCGAGAACGAATGATCGTTCTCGGTTATGCAAAATTATGTTTTTTTAATATTTTTATTGTCATCTTATAAAAAATTGTAATTTTGCGACCGATTGATTGCTGCATTCGTCTAGTGGTTCAGGACATCAGATTCTCAGTCTGAATATCGCGGGTTCGAATCCCGCATGCAGTACTAACTAATTGAGGGGTAGATATTTATCTCTCATTTTTTATGTGTATAATAACTTATAGCAATGAAAAAACTCATTCTGTCAACTTGTTTTCTTTTTGTTTTTTCGCTCCTTTTCGGGCAAATAAACCCCATCAATCTGGAAGGCGTTTTCCAAGGAAAATATCGGAAAGACAATTTGTTTTCACTTTCGTGGCGACCGCAAACAAACCAATATGCCTATATCGACCGCGCTGATAACACGGAACGTATCATATTGGTAAACAGTAAAAACGGAAAAAAAGAAACTCTCCTTACGCTTTCGGAACTGAAAAAACAACTTACTAGTTTAGGTGAAGATGCCCAATCATTTTCTTATTTTAAATGGATAGACCAAAATTGTCTTTTCTTTCCCGCTAACAATATTTTTTATTATTTAGATGCAAAAAAATGGCAGAGAGGTTACGACGTGCCGGACAATATGGAAACCATTGACGGCACTACCGACGGCTCCCTTTTTATCGTAAGAAAAAATGAAAACCCCAATGCTGTTTATGTTCTTTCTCTCAACAAAGAACCTGAATATTCTTCTTTTTCTGCTGTTTTACCGGAGCCATACCACGAATTTTTGCTTTGTCCCGATACCGGAAAAAATATTGTTTTTGGGAAAGCTGTCCACCGCAACGAATGGGGAATTGAAGAGGGACAGTATTTCTCTGCGAACCACAACTACATTGCTTTTTATCGCATGGACGAGTCTATGGTGGAAGATTATCCGTTGGTAAATACCACCAATCCGATAGCAACCGTGGAAATGATGAAATACCCCATGGCGGGACGCACAAGCCACCAAGTTAAAGTCGGCATTTTTGATGTAAAACAATCTCTTTCGCAAAATAAACCCCTATTTCATTATATTCAGTCCGATATCGCAGACGGCGAATTTTTAACCAATGTCACTTTTTCGCCTGATGAAAATTTTCTTTACATCACGCACTTGAATCGTGGACAGAATCACGCGAAGTTAATCAAATACGATGTGAAAACCGGCAAAAAATTGGCAGTGTTGCTGGAAGAAACGGATGAACGCTTCGTGGAACCGGATACCCGAATGATATTTTTGAAAAACGGGAATTTTATTTGGCAAAGCGACCGAGACGGTTGGAATCACTTTTATTTATATGACTTTGCCGGAAATTTGCTGAAACAAATTACAAAAGGGAATTGGGAAGTGCTGGAATCTTACGGATTAGATGACAAAAATGAAAACCTTTTTTTCTTGACCAACAAGGATATGCCGGTTGATAGGTACTTATATTCCGTCAATTTAAAAACCGGAAAAATTACAAACCATACGCCGAAAAGTGGCACACACAATCCCATTTTATCCGATGATAAAACTGCATTTATCGACTATTTTTCTGATTTGCACACGCCGCTGCATATTTATCTTTCCGAAATTAACGGCAAAAGCAATTTGCTTTTGGAATCAAAAAATCCATACGCAAACCACGAATTAGGGAAAGATACTATCTTTTCAATTGAAAACGAACATCATGACAAGTTGTATTGTGAAATGATATTACCGCCGCAATTTGATGAAACGCAACAGTACCCTTGTTTGATATATGTTTATGGCGGTCCTCATTCTCAATTAGTTACTAATACTTTCATGACAGCCGGTGTATTTTTGAATTACATGGCGCAAAAAGGATATGTCATTTTTGTCTTGGACAATCGTGGTACCAGAAATCGCGGTAGAGATTTTGAAAAATGTATTCACCGTAACTTGGGCGTATATGAAAGTGAAGACCAGATGACCGGTGTTCGTTACCTTAAAACACTTCCTTTTATTGATACAACACGTTTAGGATTAGATGGTTGGAGTTACGGTGGTTTTATGACGTTAACCTTAATCACGGAACATCCGGAAGTGTTTAAAGCGGCAAGTTGCGGCGGACCGGTTGTCAACTGGGAGTGGTATGAAGTAATGTACGGAGAGAGATATATGGACACTCCGCAAGAGAATCCCGAAGGCTACAATCGTGCCAATATTTTGCACAAGATTGAGAAATTAAAATGTCCGCTTTTGGTGATGCACGGGGCGCAAGACCATACCGTTGTTTGGCAGCACAGTTTGGAATTACTTCGTGAAGCGGTAGATTCAGACGTGCAAATCGATTATTTTACATTCCCTACGCACGACCACAATGTGATGGGTATCAATCGTGTTAATATGTGGAAGAAAATTGAACAATTTCATGAACTTCATTTAAAATATTAATCTGTTAAATCTAAGAAAATGAGTACATTAGCTATTAAACGTTACATCTGGTTAATTGATACGGTTTATCAATCGGGAGCTGAAGGAATTACTTACGAGGAAATTTGCAAACAGTGGGAAAATTGTTCGTTGGCAACGGATAAGTCATATCCGCTGCGCACTTTCCATAATCACCGCCAAGAAATTCGCGATGCTTTTAATATCGCAATTCAGTGCAGAAAAAGCACCAATAGTTATTTTATTTCAGACAATAACGATAATAACTCATTAATAAAAAAGTTGTTAGCGCTTGTTTCAATGACTCATTTTGCAGAAAATTGTCAAGATATTTCGAACCATATTCAGGCAGAACAGCCATTCATGGGCGAGCAATTAATTGCCACGACTTTACCGGCGATTGCAAATTATCAAATTTTAAGGGTTGAGTACCAACCCTATTGGTCTGAAAAAAAGTTAATTTATCCCAATTTTGAACCTTATGGATTGAAGGAATTTAAAAATAGTTGGTATTTGTTGGGTAAACGGAGTCAATTGCCTTTAGAAATGATTGATTTGAAATGCGTTATATCATTAACGAATTCCGAAGAAAGATTTGAAGTTGATACGCAAATTGACGTTAAGAAAGTTTTAGTAGAAAATTTTGGAAGTTCCATTGAGGATATACCCACTGAGGAGATGATGATTAAGGTATCGGCAAAAGATGCAGGATTTTTGCGCAGTAACCCGATTCATGTATCTCAAAAAGAGATAGAAAAGAAAAAGAACTATTCTATTTTTTATTTCTATTTAAAGCCAAATGCGGATTTTAAAAAGGAGATATTGTCGTTTGGTTCTGCCGTGGAAATATTAATGCCCGAAGGTTTCAAACGCAGTATTGTTCAGGAAGTAAAAAAGATGGTTAAAAGGAATCAATAAGGTTTATAAAAGTTGTAGAATTGCGTCCACGATTTTTCTATCATTTTGTAAACGAGGTACTTTGAACTGACCGCCCAATTTGCCTACGGAATCTAACCATTTTATAAATGTGCCATCGGGCATAACAGAAATTTTAGGTTGATGCAAAATCAGGTCGCCGGTTCGCTTGGCTTCGTAGTCAGAATTTAGTTTTTTTAACGTGGCATCTAAAACAGAAGTAAACAATTCCATATTGTCCGGCAGTCGGGTAAATTCTATCAGCCATTCATGGCAGGCTTCTTCTTTTGCATTTCCTAAATAGATGGGCGCAGCGGTGTATTCCTTTAAAACGGCACCTGTTTTTTCGCACGCTTCAAAAATGGCTTTGTCTGCGTTATCCACGATTAATTCTTCACCAAAGGTGTTGATATACTGTGTGGTACGTCCCACAATCCGGTAACTGTAAGGATTTGTTGAGGTAAACATGACGGTGTCGCCGATTTCGTAACGCCACAATCCGGAAGGAGTAGTAATCACCATCGCGTAAAGTTGTCCCACTTCCACATCCGTCAGCGGAACGGGCTTCCCTCGTCTTTCTGACGCGGCATCAATAGGAATAAATTCGTAAAATACGCCGTTGTCGGTCAGTAAAAGCAAATCGCTGCAATCCCGTTGGAATTGGAATCCAAAAAAGCCCTCAGACGCATTGTACATATTCATATAGAAGAAGTTATCGGATGGGATCAGTTTACGATACTCTTTTTCGTAGGGTTTGAAACCGACCCCGCCGTGGAAAAAGACTTCCAAATTGGGCCACACTTCCAAAATATTCTTTTTTCCCGCAATATTTAGCACTTCTTTTAAAACCAACAAAAACCAAGACGGAACGCCCGACAACGATGTAATATTCTTATCATAAGTATTTTCCGCAATCAAACGGAGTTTTTCGTTCCAATTGTCATTCAACAAAATCTCCTTGTCGGGAGCCTTTAAAAATTCTCCCAAAATTGGCATATTATTCATAAGAATAGCAGAAACGTCGCCGCATTTTACTTTTGCTTCGGGTCCCATTTCGTGAAAACTTCCGCCAAGCGTAATCCCTTTGCCGGAAAAAATCTCAGTTTCGGGAAACATTTCGCAAAAAAAAGTAAGAGAATCTCGCGCCGCCAAGAAATTGTTGAATTTTAAGGATTCCTCGCTGACCGGAATGTATTTGCTCTTTCCGGCAGTCGTCCCCGACGATTTTGCCATCCAGTTAATTTTACTATTCCATAAAATATAATCCTCCCCCTTCATAATACGCTCAATATAAGGCAATAAGGATACATAATCTTGAAGTGGTACTTCCGATGCAAACTCAAAATAGGTCATGTCTTTCGACATCCCATACTTTTTTCCAAACTGCGTAGATGCTCCGTTTTTTACTAAATAATTCAACCAAACCTCTTGCGTTTGTATTTGGTTTTCAATCAGTGTAACAAGCCGTTCATCGCGAAATGAAAAGTAGCCTCGAATGGGTGCGTTAAGAATCTCAATCATCTTTAAACTTTTTGTATATTTACCGCCGAAATTTTATCATTGTGATTGCTTTTCCAAATTTTAAAATCAACATCGGCTTACACATAACAAAAAAACGTGAAGATGGTTTTCATGATTTGCAAACAATTTTTTATCCGATTGATAATAAGACAGATAAAATCGTAGTTTCCGCAGGACACAAGTTTATTTTTACGATGGAAGGGGCAGACTTCAATACGAAAGAAGCAGATAATATTTGTGTTAAAGCGTTCCAATTATTGCAAAAAAAATACAAATTGGGGCAAATTTGTATAGAATTGACAAAAAATATTCCGTCAGGTGCAGGCTTGGGGGGTGGATCTTCCGATGCTGCGACCATCCTTAAAATGGTGAATGAACTTTATAATCTTAACATAACTCGCAATGAATTAATAAATTATGCAAGTTTTTTAGGTAGCGATGTGCCTTTTTTTATTGATAATAAACCCGCTTATGCCACTGGAAAAGGTGAGATGTTAAGCCCCGTGGAGTTGGATTTAGGTCATAAAAAAATCAGTGTTTTCAAGCCCTCTTTTTCTATTTCAACCGCGGAAGCATACGCTGCCGTCATTCCACAAGACGATCGTCCGTATTTGCCGGATTTATGTAAGTTGCCCGTAGCCGAATGGAAAAATTGTGTTGTAAACGACTTTGAAAATGCACTTTTTCCCCGCTATCCGGTTTTGAATGAAATAAAAAACAAATTTTATGAATCAGGTGCCGACTATGCGGCACTTTCCGGTAGCGGTTCTGCCCTCTTTGCCATTGCCGATTTTCCAATTGACTTATCTCCAATTTTTGAAGGAATTAATATTTAAAGATGAAAAACGAACTATCTCATTCTATTCAAAAAATCGCCGTTATTGGCAGTGGAAATGTTGCCACATGGGTGGTAGAGCAGTTACAAGATACAGATTTTCAAATTGTGCAAATTTATAGTTATACCTTGGAACATGCTCAAATTTTGGCAAAGTCGTGTAATGCACAACCCATCGACCAAGTATCAGAAATTCTCCCCGACCTTGATTTGTATATTTTTTCCCTTAAAGATGATCACTATGCTAAAATTCTTCAAGAGCTTACCTTTAAAATGAAATTGGCAGTCATCACTGCAGGTTCGCTTTCCTGCAATATTTTGGCAGAAAAATCGATCAATTATGGGGTTATTTATCCTTGTCAAAGTATAACTAAATCACATAAAATCAATAATTTAACTGTACCGTTATGTATTGAGGGCAATACGCCTGCGACCGTTGAGGTACTCTCTGCCTTTGCGGCTTATTTATCCGATGAAAGATATTTTTTGAATGAGGAGCAGCGTAAGATTTTGCACCTTGCCGCTGTTTTCGGTTCCAATTTTACCAATGCCATGTATGGAATTGCTTTTGATATATTAGCAAAATCAGGATTATCAACGAAAATGATTTATCCGCTTTTGCAAAATACGTTAGCTAGAGTTGAAAATGCTACTCCGTGGGAAGTGCAAACCGGACCTGCCCATCGTAACGACCAATCTGTTATGAAACAGCAAGTTGAAATGATTGATGATCCGCAATTACGACAAATTTACCAATTGATTTCTGATTATATTATTCATAAAAACAACAAATAGCACGATGGAAAATTACAGAAAAAAGCTATCTGAAATTACGACGTTTATCTTTGATTTTGACGGGGTATTATCCGATGGAAAAATTTATGTTCTGCCCGATGGAGACCAACTTCGCGCCACGGGCGTGAAAGATGGATATGCGTTGCAATATGCACTACGCAAAGGTTATCGCATTGCCATCATTTCAGGCGGTATTTCAGAAAGCATGCGGCTGCGCTACCAAAATTTTAAAGGAATGGAGATTTATTTGCGCGTTCACGATAAAGTGGAATTGCTGAAAGAATACATGGAAAAACATCAAATCTCCGGTGATGAAATACTTATTATGGGCGATGATATTCCAGACTACAAAATGATGCAGTTTGCTGCTATAAAATGCTGTCCCGCAGATGCCGCGGAGGAAATCAAAAGTATCGCTGACTACATTTCTTTCAAAGGTGCCGGCGATGGGTGTGCGCGCGATGTCATTGAGCAGACCCTCAAAGCGCAAGGCAAGTGGTTTCAAGAAGATGCATGTGTTTGGTAATCATTAAAATAAAACAATATGCAACCTTATTTAGATTTACTTGAGACCATTCAAAAGGAAGGAATTTTCAAACCTGACCGCACGGGAACCGGCACATATAGTGTTTTTGGTTATCAAATGCGATTTGATTTGACGAAAGGATTCCCGCTCCTTACCACCAAAAAACTGCATCTTCGTTCTATTATTTATGAATTGTTGTGGTTCTTGCGTGGAGAAACAAATATTGCCTTTTTAAAAGATAACAAGGTTTCGATATGGGATGAGTGGGCAGATGAGCAGGGTGAATTAGGACCTGTTTATGGGAAACAGTGGCGGTCGTGGCAATGTGCAGAGGGGAAAACTATCGACCAAATTACTCAAGTAATCGAGGAAATCAAGCGAAATCCCGATTCTCGGCGATTAATTGTAAGTGCGTGGAATGTCGGCGAAATTGAGAAAATGGCTCTGCCGCCCTGTCATGTTTTGTTTCAGTTTTATGTAAATAATGGTGAAATATCTTGTCAGTTATATCAGCGCAGTGCCGATGTCTTTTTAGGTGTCCCTTTTAATATCGCCTCCTATTCACTTTTGTTGATGATGGTGGCGCAGGTTACGCACTTGAAGCCAAAGTATTTTATTCATACATTGGGAGATGCCCATTTGTATGCGAACCACTTAGAGCAAGCGACTCTGCAACTTTCTCGCATACCACGTGCATTACCGACATTGCAAATCAATACGAATGTATCTTCGATTTTTGATTTTCAATTTGAAGATTTTACGTTGAATGGTTATGACCCTTATCCGCATATCAAGGCGGAAGTGGCTGTTTAATAACTATTTGTGGATAATTTGGCAATCCAAAAATCTTTCGTATTTTTGCCATTCAAAAATTAAATAATAATGAGCAGAATAATTGGCATTGGAAATGCTTTGGTGGACGTGATTGTCAATGTCCCTGATGAAACTTTATTACAGGAATTCTCTTTACCGAAAGGAGGAATGGAAATGATTGATGTGGAGAAGAAGCGACAGCTTCACTTCGCCATTAAGAATATGGAACAGACGTTGGCTTCCGGCGGTTCTACTTCCAATACTATACACGGGTTGGCTCGCCTGGGAGCGCAAGCCGGTTACATAGGGAAAGTTTGCAAAGATGAAATGGGTGATTTTTTTGAAAAAGACATGCGTCATAGTTGTATCACTCCACATCTTATTTATTCTGAAATAGATACAGGAATTGCGACGACCTTGATGACCCAAGATGCGGAGCGTACTTTTGCTACCTATTTGGGTGCCGCTTCTACAATGAATATGCAAGAAATTGACACAGCCATATTCAAAGATTATGATTTTATTCACGTAGAAGGCTATTTGATTTTTAATAAGGATTTGATTCTTCGTGTTTGCAAGTTAGCCAAGGAAAACGGAATGACGATTTCTATGGATATGGCGTCGTTTAATTTGGTTGAACAAAACCTTGAGTTTATTGAAATGCTGTTGAAGGATTATGTGGATATTATTTTTGCCAACGAGGAAGAAGCAAAGGCTTTTACAGGGATGGAAGGATGCGAAGCACTTCAAAAATTGTCACAATATTGCAGAATAGCGGTGGTAAAGTTAGGCAGTAAAGGTTCTATTGCGCATATTGATGGAAAAACGATCAATATTGAGGCACCAAGGGTAAAAGCCATTGACAAAAACGGTGCCGGCGATATTTATGCTGCCGGATTTTTATATGGTATACTCAATCAATATCCACCCGAAAAAACCGGAAAATTGGCGGCACGCTTGGCTGAAGAATTAGTGCAAACCATCGGTGCCAAGTTGTCGGATGAACAATGGGAAAAAATATTAAGTGAAAAAGAATAAGTCCTGTTCGTAAATTATTGGTTTACAAAATGATATATTAAACAAACCCAACTCTCATTACTATATTCTACTAATCGTATTAAGATGGAAAATTTTCAAAATAGTATTTCACTTAGCCAATTACAAAGTGAATTGCAAAAAAGATTGTCTGTTCCTTATCGATGGACTACGCGACAAAATGATGATCATGACGGACTAACCAACTTCATTTACAAAAGTTTCCAATATGATGAAGTGCTAAAGATGATTTATCAATTGACGGATAATAAGAAAAATGAGTTGTTCAACTATGCCATCAATCGTTGGTATAATTTCTGGTCTGCAAAAGGCTGCGAAGCTATTTTTTGCAACTGCGAGGGTGTGCAGGCGGCTCCGAACGAAAAGGACAGACTAAAGGATTTTTGCATCAAAGGAATTCCATTCGACCATAAAACTTCAGTGTTTCCGAAACAATACGGACAATCCTACCAATTTGCCCGTGAACATCCGGATGACCTCAGTCATTGGTTGTATTGTCAGCAGTCGCAAGAAATGCGCAAACACTACGGGAATCGGTTATTTATTGTACTTTATCGTCACGATGGCGAGCATTGGAAACTGAAATGCAACTTCTCCCTGCTTCGGAGCAAAATCAAGGATTATGTGGCGCATTTTGACGCCCAACATCTTATACAACATTCATATATACAAAACAGTACTACTTACTCGGACATTATTTGGGTGGAGGAATAAAATGAATTATATTGGTTCTAAATTAAAACTCATCAACTTTATAGATTCAACCATCAAAAGTGTGGCAGGGGAGGATTTATCGTCAAAGATATTTTGCGATTTATTCGCGGGAACAGGCATTGTGGGACGTCATTTTAAAACCCAATCCCGACAACTTATCGCCAATGACTTGGAATATTATAGTTATGTTTTAAACAAAAACTATATTGAAAATCAAGAAGTTCCACTTCAACATGAACTCATTGCCGAACTTAATGCGTTACCTCTCATTTCAGACGGATTGATTTATAGTAACTATTGTTCCGGTTCCGGGAGTGGGCGAAATTATTTTTCTGACGAAAATGGCCAGAAAATTGACGCAATTCGTGTCAAAATTGAAGAGTGGTTTCATTCTCGGCAAATCAATGAAGAAGGCTACTTTTTTTTATTGGCAAGTTTATTGGAAAGTGCCGATAAAGTGGCGAATACAGCTTCTGTTTATGGGGCGTTTCTCAAACATCTCAAAAAAACCGCCGCACAACCCATTCTCTTAGTGCCCGCCTCATTTTTCACCGACGGAAAAAAGCATCAGGTTTTTAATTGTGATAGCAATGCGCTTATCAAACAGATTGAGGGAGATATTTTATATTTGGATCCGCCATATAATAGTCGCCAATACGGAGCCAACTATCATATATTGAATACCATAGCAGAATATCAACCCTTTATTGCCCATGGAAAAACAGGACTTCGGAGTTATCAAAAATCCAAGTATTGCAGCAGACAAACCGTTCTCACCGAATTTGAAAATCTTATTCGCAATGCAAAATTTCAATATATCTTTCTAAGTTATAACAACGAAGGATTGATGACTTTGGACGAAGTGCGTAGTATTATGCAAAGTCATGGGCAATATAATTTAAAAGAAATTGATTATCAACGATTTAAGGCAGACAAGACAGAGAATCGAAATCATAAATTTTCTCACACGAAGGAATATATACATATTTTAATCAAAGAATAAAGGCAATAAATACCTATAAATAAGAGTTAGTAAATAAAATTATTATAGATGAAATATATACGATTTTTATTGGTCATGCTTTTTGTTATGTTTTCATGGTCATTGTTTTCACAAGATCCTGAAAATAAAATAGATGCAAAAGGTCAAAAACAAGGATACTGGAAAAAATACAACGATAAGAAAGAACTTTTATATGAGGGACATTTCAAAAATGATGTACCAATCGGGGAGTTTAAGTACTACCATAGCAACGGGAAGTTGAAAAGTAAATCGGTTTTTATTCAGGGAACCCACAAAGTACGTACAATCATTTATCATGAGAACGAGAAAAAAGCGGCGGAGGGGAATTTTATTGACCAGTTGAAAGACAGTATTTGGAATTATTACGACACAAAGGGACAACTCATTACGGTAGAGAGTTATCAACAAGGGAAGAAAGATGGGCATTGGGCAACCTACTCGGCACAGACCGGCATCATTTTAGAAGAGTGCGATTACAGCGATGATTTGCTGAACGGAGTACACAAAACTTATTTTGTTGATGGGTCACTCAATACGCTGATTTCTTACATAAATGGGAAAATGAATGGTTTGTTAGAAACTTACTATCCCAACAAACAAATATATTTCCGCGGGATGTATCATCAGGATTTAAAAGAGAAAAATTGGGATTTTTATGATGAAAGCGGGCATATTCGTAAGACGATTGAATATGTAAAATCTTCGCCGAAAAACACCTATTTATATCTTTATGTGGGGGAAAACGGACAAAAAATCAATCAGAATTTAATTGCTTATTTTCATAAAACCGGAGAAAAAACACAAGCGGTGATGCATAACGGGAAATATTTTAATTCCACGGATAATTTTGAAACGGTATGCCAATTTGTTGATTTTGTTGATTTTTTCATCGTTAATCCGAGTTATGCGGCTGCCTACAGTGTCATCATGGATTACAAGGAGTTGGATGAAGAGGAATTCGGTCCGGGCGTCATTGAAGTTATTTTGAAACCGGCACCTGCCGAACCGGTCATTGCGGAAGGAGACCATGCCAAGCAAGTTAAATCCTTGTTTATAAAGGAAATGCCAAAAGAAGAATAACATTTTTTTGTTTGTGTAGTCCTTTAAATTGATCAAATACAGCTTTTTTTATATCATTTATTTACGATTGCCGATAAGAAATAATGGTGTATCTTTGCGCTGATTTTGAGCGATAAGTGGCGCTTTCTATCAATCATGACTCACAAAGAATAAATTATTAATCCCAAACTCTACCAATTTGACTTAAAATCAAACTTTTACTAACCAATATCAGGTTCGAATCATCAAGATTAATCCCTTAAAAGTATGCAAAAAATTGAACTATTAGCTCCTGCCAAGGATTTGGAATGTGGGTTGGCGGCAATTCATCACGGCGCGGATGCTATTTATGTGGGAGCCCCGCAATTTAGCGCACGCAGTGCTGCAGGAAATACCATTGCCGACATCGAAAAGCTCTGCCAATACGCCCATCTTTATCATGCACACGTTCACGTTGCCCTCAATACAATCTTGACGGATAAAGAGTTAGAACAAGCTCGCAAGATTATTTTTCAACTCTATAATGCCGGAATTGACGCACTCATTATCCAAGATCTCGGTATCTTGCAGTTGGACATTCCTCCTTTGGCACTCCACGCCAGCACGCAAATGGATAACAGAACTCCCGAAAAAGTGCTATTCTGGGAAAAAATAGGCTTTGAACGCGTTATCTTGGCTCGCGAACTCTCGCTTTCGCAAATTAGCGAAATCCGTAAAAATACGCATATCGAACTGGAAGCTTTTGTCCACGGCGCTTTGTGTGTCAGTTATAGCGGGCAATGCTATATGAGCCAAGCGTGTTCGGGAAGAAGTGCCAACCGCGGAACTTGTGCCCAATATTGCCGCTTACCATATGATTTGGTAGATGATAGAGGCATTATCATCAAAGAACAAAGCCACTTACTTTCGCTAAAAGATATGGACCGCGCTGATAGTCTGCAAGAAATGATCAATGCCGGAATTACTTCCTTTAAAATTGAGGGCAGACTTAAAAATGCCGATTATGTCAAAAACATTACCGCATATTATCGACAAAAATTAGATAAAATATTGGACGCAGATTCTTCCTATCAAGCAGCTTCAGCCGGTAAAACCACTTTTTCTTTTACTCCCAATCCTCAAAAGACTTTTTATCGAGGGAAAACCGACTATTTTTTGCACAAACGCGAAAATGTGATGGTATCTCCTGACATCTCAAAATCTATAGGAGAGTTTATCGGCATAATTACGCGCATTCATCTTAATTCTTTTTCTGTTGATACAGAAGTTGTACTTCACAATGGAGACGGTTTGGGATTTATCGATCCGCAAGGAGAATTGGTGGGGTTTAGAATTAATAAAGTTGAAAATCAACAAATTACGACTTTGGAGGTGGTGCCAGACTTAGTTGAGGGAACAGCTGTTTATCGCAATTTTGATATTGAATTTGATAAGAAACTACAAACGGATTCTGCTTTGCGCAAAATAGCCGTCAATATTCGTTTTCAAGAAACTACTGCCGGCTTTTTATTGACATTGACTGACGAAGAGAAGATTCAAGTTGAATTACCGATTGTTTGCGCAAAAGAATTGTCGCAAAAAGGCGAAGTTGCGAAGAATGTACTGCGGAGTAATTTTTCAAAATTAGGGAATACTCCATTTATTATCAATGAGTTATCTGTTGATTGGATGAAACCTTATTTCTTTCCGGTTTCTCAAATCAACGAATGGCGACGGCAGGCGGTTGAGTTGCTGATTGCCGGTAGAATGGAAACGGCTCATCATCAATCTGCCAAACTGATTACTCCTAATAACATTTCTTTCCCGGCAGCACAATCTGACATTTCATCTTATCGTGCGAATGTTATGAACCAACGTGCCAAGGAGTTTTACCAAATGCACGGAATAGAAGTGACCGAACCTGCTTTTGAAGTTCATGAATCCGCTGAGGCTACGCTGATGACATGCAAACATTGCATAAAATATACGTTAGGGTATTGCTCAAAGCAAAATTTGCCCAAAGAACTCCCTTTTGTTGAGCCATTGTACTTACAATTACATCATACTCTATTTCAGCTTTCTTTTGATTGTAAAAAGTGTGAAATGAGCATAAAAAAGCGGAATCCCGTTTGTTGAGAATCCGCTTAGAAAATATGGATAAATTTGTTTATTGAACGAATTTCATTTCATCTAAAAGATAGCCGGCACCACCAAACTTGTCAATAATGAACATGACATAGCGAATGTCCACGCAAATACAACGTTGTAAATCCTGATTGAAGACGATGTCGCTGCTCAGGGCTTCCCAATTTCCGTCAAAAGCAATACCGATCAGTTCGCCGTTGCCATTAATAACCGGACTACCCGAATTGCCGCCCGTAATATCATTATTGGACAAGAAACAAACGGAAAGGGTGTCATTTTTGCCATATTTGCCAAAATCTTTATTTAATATCAGATTTTTTAACTTGGCAGGAACGTCAAATTCTGCATCATTTGGAATCTCTTTTTCCAAAATACCATCGGTTGTTGTATAATATTTGTAATGAATGCCATCAACCGGGTAATAATCTAAAACTTGTCCGTAAGTCATTCGCATAGTGGAATTTGCATCCGGATACATCGGAGTGGAACCATTCATTTCCTTAACGGCTGCCAAATATAAGGTACGCAAACTGCTGAGTTCTTGATCATACATCTTGTAATTGAAGTAGTTTATTTGCAGTACATCAATCAGAGATTGAATATAGGTTGTCAACAGATCTTTCTGCAATAATTCTGAAGATAATTTTGGAACTGCTTTTTTATAGTTTTCAGCCGAGCTAAACACAGATTTTGCAAAAGCATCATCAACGAATTTTTCCAAGTTTCCTTTATATTTTTTATTAATCAGCGTGAAAATGTCGGGGCGATATTCAACCGGTACGTCGTTCCAAACTTTCAAACTTGCCAAGATAATGGCTTTTTCGGTTGCGGGATCGGATCCTTCCATGTAGGTATTGTATTCGTCGAGAGCTACCTCCAATTCTTCTTCGTTGTTTGTCTTTGTCAATGAAACATCAAGTGGGAAAAGCATAGTTTTGGAATTGGAAAGTATTAGATTTGAATAGGTTAAAGCTTTCAGACTATTGGCATCAAGGGTATCGCATACATTTTTAATATCTTGTAGCACGGTTCCATATTTTTCTTGACGTTTTGGGTCTTGATTAATCCATTTTTGCAGGGCGGCTTCTTGTTTAGCTTTTTTGTCTGCAACTTTCAGTTTGATAAGGCTTTCGGTTTCACCTTTTTTATTTTTCCAAGAGTTGGACATACTGGCGAAGTCTTCGGCATAGCCGAGACGTATTTTATCGCTGGAGCGCATGGCATCGCGGATAACGGGGAGAATTGCGTCCAAAACGCCCACGAAAGCGGGGTTATCGTATTGGGTGGTAACATTGACCTCGTATGAGGTCATAAAGCGTTCGGTAGTGCCCGGGTAACCCCAGACCATAGAAAAGTCACCTTCTTTAACTCCTTGTAAATTAATAGATAAGAAGTGTTTTGGCTGAAGAGGAACGTTATCTTTGGAATAAAGTGCCGGGGAACCGTCCGGAGCGGTATAGATTCTGAACATGGAGAAATCTCCGGTATGGCGGGGCCACATCCAATTATCGGTTTCTCCACCAAATTTACCTACAGAACTGGGCGGTGCAAACACCAAGCGTACATCTTTATAGGTAATATATGTAAACATATAATACTCATTTCCTTCGTAAAAAGGTTTCACAACGACCGTATATTTTCCATCTTCGGAATATTCGGATTCTAATGTTGCAATGGCAGATGAGATAGCACTTTCGCGGTCGGTGGCATTCATACCGTCGGTTACATTATCAAAGATTTTTGCGGTCACGTCGTCCATGCGAACCAAGAAGTTTACATAAAATCCCTCGTTAGGAAGTTCTTCTTCTTTGCTCATGGCACAAAACCCGTTTTTCAGGTAGTCGTGTTCTTCGGTAGAGTGTTCTACAATAAAGGAGTATCCACAGTGGTGGTTGGTAAGCATCAAGCCGTCTTTGGAGACAACTTCGCCGGTGCAAAAACCGTTTCCTAATTGAACCACTGCGTCTTTTAAGGAACTGTTATTGATGTCATATAGCTGTTCGGGAGTTAATTTGAGTCCCATTCGTTGCATATCGGCATAGTTATAATCTTTGATGAACATAGGCAGCCACATCCCTTCGTCTGGTGGATTCGTAGCAAATGAGTTCATACACAGCACCATAGAAAGTGCCCAAAATAATAATTTTTTCATAATTTTCTATTTGATGAATAATAAATCAATTGCTACTTTTTATATCTTTTACGTTCAGTTGTATGGAAGTGACATTATTCCACGTATTCTCTTCGACGTGATAAAGCATATCGAAGTCATCGCCTGAAATCACTTTGTCGAAATTTTCTTTTTGGTTAAAAGCAATGGCATCAATGGAGTGGCAGTTTTTATTTCTATAGAGAACACGTAATTTAATATGTTTTTCGCCTACAATTCGCGCATTTCCCTCTTCTACCAAGTGACGAGAAAGGAAAACGGGGGACATATTGCCGGGACCGAAAGGAGCGAATTTTTTAAGATTTCCCACAAATTTGGGAGTAATATCGGTCAAATCGAGTTCCATATCCACTTCTATTTCAGGAACAAAGGCATGGTCATCTTGGATTTCTTCTTCGACAAATTTTTCAAATTTTTCAGAAAAAGCCTTCAAATTTTCTTCTTTCAGGGAAAGACCGGCGGCGTAATTATGTCCGCCAAAGTGTTCCAATAAGTCGGCACAGTGGTTAATGCCGTTGTAGATATTAAATTCCTTGATAGAGCGGGCAGAACCGGTAATTAATCCATCTGTTGATTTGGTTAAGATGATGGTGGGGCGATAGAATTCTTCCACCAAGCGGGAAGCCACAATACCGATAATTCCCTTGTTCCAGTCGGGATTATAAAGAACGATACTTTTCTTTTCGCTATAATCGACATTGGAAAGAAATTCGTTAATTGCTTCGCTGGTAGCGATTTTATCCAATTCTCGGCGTTTGTCGTTATGGGTATTGATATTTTTGCCGATGTCCATCGACTTATCTTCGTCGTCGCAGATAAGAAGTTTCACCGATTCGCGACCGGTATTGATTCTGCCGGCGGCATTAATTCGAGGTCCGACATTAAATACGAGGTCGGAAATAGAAATAATGCGGTTAAAAATAGTATTTTCGGTTGGAGGATAATGAACTTTGATTCCGGATTGTTCAATGATGGATTTGATGCCCACGCGCGGGAAACGGTTAATGATAATCAGTCCGAAATAGGCTAAAATTCTATTTTCTCCGGTAATGGCAACGATATCGGAAGCAATGCTGATAGCCACCAAATCCAGTCTCGACAGCCATAGTTGGTCGGGAAGGTTAAAATATTTGCAGTAGCCTTGAATGAGTTTAAACCCGACTCCGCAGCCGGATAATTCTTTGTACGGATAGGGGCATTCTTCACATTTAGGGTCTAAAACCGCCACAGCCTTGGGAAGCTCATCGCCGGCTAAATGGTGGTCACAAATGATGACATCAATGCCGTAGCTGTTCGCAAAATCTACTTTATCGTTGGCTTTGATACCGCAATCCAAAGAAATAAGTAATGTAAAATCGTTGGCGTGGCAGTATTCTATTCCCTGGTCGGAAATGCCGTAACCTTCCAAATAGCGGTCAGGAATATAGTATTCAATGTAATTCTTGTATTCAGACCCGATGATTTCTTTTAAAAAAGAGTACACCAAAGCAACTGCCGAGGTGCCATCTACATCGTAATCACCGTATATTAGTATTTTCTCATTATCAATTACCGCTTTTGACAGACGTTCCACCGCTTTATCCATATCTTTCATCAAAAACGGGTCGTGTAATTTTGAGATGTCGGGATTGAAAAATAATTGAGCATCTTCCACTGTTTTGATGCCTCGCTTCATTAATAAACCTGCCAGTGGTTTTTCAATCGACAAAAGCTGACTAAAATTTTCAACTTCGTCTTCGCTGGGAGTAGTAGTAAGAATCCATCTTTTTTCCATAGTATTTTTACGTTAAATTAGAGGTTGCAAATTTATAATTTTTTTTATTAATAAAGAATACTTTACTAATAAAAATCGCATATAATTTTATTTTTTTTATTGTTGTCCGGTAAATTGCGATTTGCGCTGCTACTTAAATTATTGCTGTTCGGTAAATATTGTAATGCGTGGCATCCAACCCCGTCCGATTCCTATTTTTGTACTCTGTTTCTCGAAACATGAAATGTAGCGTACCTACGTAGGTACGCTACAAATATAGAGTTGCATGGTCGTGCGTTTCACACAACCGCGAAGTGCTCGGATGTTCTTATAGTTTTGTCTATTTTATGATGTCTTCAACTTTTCGTTTATCTCGCGTCACAAATGCACCCGGAAAGGTTTGTTGTACATAATTCAGCACGTGGTATGCCTCCATTCTGTCAAAAAAATTTCCGATTCTTACTTTATGATTAGGGGCATCGAAAGTAATGTAAATTTGTGTGGGCACCGAAATCCCTGCTAATTGTTTTTCTGTTTCATTTTTTAAAATCACTGCTTTTCCGCTTGAATTTTCGCCCGAAAACGAGCCGATCTGAATGCAGAATATGGTTACTTTATCAACGTTCTTGTTTGCCTCAATATGTTTTTCCTGTGCCTTTATGATGGATTCTTCAATGTCATAAGTTACATATTGCGCAAACAAAATGCAAGGAAACAGTAGAAAAACAGACATTAAAAATTTCTTTTTCATATACATTTTGTTAGTTTCCGTGTTTCTTTTTAAATGCTTCAATTCCTTCTTCCATAAACTGAAGATATTTTTGTATATCTAATTCATAATAGGTGGGACCCACTAAAACAGAGCCGTCATAATCAATAATATAGTAGCATGGTTGGGAATTCTCTTTGTATTTTTGATTACTGATAAAGGTGTTTTTTTCGCCTAACATGGTTAATGTTTTTCCATCATTATCCACGATATAGTCTTCTTTATCGAGTTTTACTTTTTTATCATCGACATACATGGCAAGTAGCACAAAATCGTTGGTAAATTTTTCTCTCACGGCATCGGCTATCCAGACGGTATTTTCTACTTTTCTGCAGTTTGTGCAACCGTGACCGGTAAAATCAACAAATATAGGTTTATTCATTTTTTTCGCTACGCGCAGAGCTTGGTCATAGTCGAAATAACCTTCGATACCGTTAGGGAAGTGCAATTGATCGGCATATTTAGGTTCTTCTTTAGCATTTTCACTATTGGGTGAGAGGACAAATTTTGTTTCTTTTCTCACGATTTCGGAGATATTAAAATCTTGCGTTTCCATGGGTGGCAGCCAACCTGAGATTGCTTTGAGGGGCGCTCCCCACATACCCGGAATCATATAGACTACAAATGTAAAAGTGAAGATAGAAATAATAAATCTGATCCAGCTTTTTTGTACCGGCATTTCGGCATCGGCGGGGAAACGTATCTTGCCAATAAGATAAAGTCCGAGTAGGGTAAAGATAACAATCCAGAATGCTAAATAAACTTCTCTATCTAAGATTCCCCATCCGTAAGTTTGGTCGGGAACGTTTAAAAATTTCAGTGCAAAAGCCAATTCCACAAATGCTAAGATCACTTTCAGGGTGTTCATCCAGCCGCCGGATTTTGGCATAGATTTCAGTAAATTGGGGAACAGTGCAAATAAGGTAAACGGAACCGCGATGCCCAATGAGAAACCTAACATTCCGATAATAGGTTTAATGAATGAGCCGCCTGCCGCGTTCAGTGCTACCGCACCAGCAATAGGCAATGTGCAAGAAAATGACACAAGTACCAACGTTAATGCCATAAAGAAAACGCCTACCAAACCACCACGGGATTCCATTTTAGATGATTTGTTGACCCATTTGCTGGGCAGGGCAATTTCAAAATAACCAAACAGTGAAATAGCAAATACGATAAAAATTGCCGCAAATAAAACGTTCGGAATCCAATGGGTACTCAATACGTTGGCAAAATCGGGACCCATCACCGCGGACAATATGATGCCGAATAATACAAATATAACGACTATGGAAATACCGTAAAATAGGGCATTAAATTTTCCTTTTTTTCCTGATTTCATAAAATAGGAAACAGTCATCGGAATCATCGGGAAAACGCATGGCATGAGTAAACCCAGAAGTCCTGATAGGATCGAGGTCAAGAAAAACAGCAGCATAGAATCCTCTTCCTTCGCATCGTCATTTTGAGTTTTTGATTCTGTTATTTGGCTATTTTGTAGTTTGATGGAGAGGGTGTCGCTATTGAGGGCAGTTGTATCAGCACTGACGAGGTCGGAGGAGTCCACATTTTCGCCATCGGCAATGACTGCATCAATAGTGATGTCTATCTCTTTTTCCACTTGTGTGCAACGCCCTTCTATGCAAGCCTGACCGGAAATTTTCCCCTTAATTTTGAATATTTTGTTGGGGTTAGTAATTTTGATTTTTTGTTTAAACGTCACTTTTTTGTAAAAATAACGGCTATAATCCATTGCAATGGAATCAAAGTGCGACTGTGGTTTCGGTTCGGTGACCTTGCCCACTAACTGATAATTTGCCGAAGGAACAAATTCAAATACAATGGGTAATTCTAATCCTTTAGTGTTTTGGGAATAGAGGTGCCATTGGTCTTTTATATCTGCTTTTAGCTGCAATTCAGCTTCCGTTGGGGAATTTCTGACAACAGTAAACGTCCATTTTACAGGTTCTTGCATTCCTTGTGAAAAAGCCGAAAAGGCTGTTAGCATCAGGGTAAGTAGGACTAAACAAAATTTCTTCATATCTATTTCATAATTACGTGAATGGATGAAAATATCGCGTGATAATGGTCGGCAAAAATACGCATTTTTTTTATATGATTATATGCTTTGTTGATGGGGAGCATTCATCTCTTTTTTCCATTTTAAATAACCCATAATCGAACCGATGGTGTAAACGATAAAGAGAATGGAAGTGGGGTATAGTCCTTTGTAAGCGTAAAGGGCAGCCGAAGCGGCATTTACAACAATCCATAAAAGCCAATGTTCAATGTGTTTTTTTGCCAAGAGCCACATGGCAATGATGCTCAGTGCGGTGGTAAAAGCATCTCCGATGGGAACGGGACTGTCGGTAAATTGATATAGTATCCAAGAAATAGCCATGAAAAGTGCGATAAAAATAGCCATCAATCGCGGAACATCTTTTCGTTTCCAATGTGTAATGGCGACATAGTTCCCTTGATATTTATCTTTTCCGGCTTTATACTTCCAGACAATCAGTCCGTAGATATTGGCACCCAAGTAGTAGAGGTAGGTTGCGGCGTCGGCATAGAAAGCCGAGGTGTAAAAGATATAAATATAAAAAAGGGACATGGCAATTCCTACCCACCACAGCCAAACGGAAGCCTTATATTCAAAATAGAGGTAGGTGAGTGCAATAACGGCACCGATAATCTCAATAATAAGATTATAATCGTCCATCTATCATATTTTCCGGTAGGATACCTTTGACATCATATACTACACCGTTTTCGATACGAAGGAATTCTCTTACGTTGCAATTCATAAATTCCTTGTGAGCTACCGCTAAGATTACTGCATCAAATTGGTTTTTTAAAAGAGACATGTCCCCGTTGTTAGTACGAACATGGTACTCTTTTTCCACATTTTGCTGGTTTGCCCAGGGGTCATAGATGGTGATGTTGGAAGTATATTCGGAAAGGGTTGAGTAAATATCAATTACTCTTGTATTTCGGATGTCGGGACAATTTTCTTTAAACGTAAAGCCGAGGAGTAATATTTTGGCATCTTTCACCAACACGCCTTTTGTGTTCATCAATTTGATGGCGCGGTGAGCCACATAGTCTCCCATGCCGTCGTTCAAGCGGCGTGCGGCGGACATGACGCGCGGCAGTACTCCGTAAACCTGTGCTTTTTGGATGAGATAATAGGGGTCAACGCTGATGCAATGCCCGCCCACCAAGCCGGGTTGTAGTTTGATAAAATTCCATTTGGAGGCGGCGGCTTCTATTACATCGTGGGTATCAATTCCCATGGCATTAAAAATCTTTGCCAATTCGTTCATAAAGGCGATATTGACATCGCGTTGCGCGTTTTCAATAATCTTGGAGGCTTCAGCTACCTTAATGGAGCTGGCTTTGTGCGTGCCATTGATAAGCACGGCATTATAAATAGAATCCACAAAATCGGCAATTTCGGGCGTGGAACCGGAAGTGACTTTTTTGATTTTTTCGACAGTATGTTCTTTATCACCGGGGTTAATACGCTCTGGAGAGTAACCGGCAAAAAAGTCTTTATTAAAAATAAGACCGGAGACTTTTTCGACTACGGGAATGCATTCTTCTTCGGTCACGCCGGGATAGACGGTAGATTCGTAAATAACGATGTCATTTTTAGAAATGACTTTCCCGACGGTGGCACTTGCGCCGAGGAGTGGTGACAAGTCGGGGTGATTATTATGGTCAACGGGCGTGGGCACAGCCACGATATAAACGTTGCAGTCGAGAATATCATCTATTTGTGTTGTGCATTTAAAACCTTGGTTAATTGCAGTTTGAAGGAGTTCATCTGCCACTTCGCATGTATCATCATGACCGGACATCAGGGCTTGGACGCGCGCTTCATTCTTATCGAATCCGATGGTCTTGAATTGAGTCGAAAACAGGCGGGCGAGGGGCAGTCCCACGTATCCTAATCCGATAACGGCGATATTGACTTTTTTATTATTCATATTAGATTCATTTATTAAACCGGCGCAAAAGTACGATAATTTTCTTTACAACAAAAAAGAGACTGTCCAAAAAAAACAGTCTCTTTAACATCAATTAAAAACGCGCTTATTTTTTCTCTTTTTTAGTCGCGTAATTAATTTTCAACGCATTATTATTTCTAAGTTCTTCTTTCAAAGTGGTAACATACATCATTTGTACATCTCCATCAATTTTCAATGAATAGGTGATAATGTTGGGGTCTTCTTGTTTTTGGATACGGTCATCTCTTTCAGCTTTGATGAAACTTTTGATGTCCGATGCAAAATCAATAGGGACAGGATTGGCGATTTTGTCGTTTAGTTGCACGGCGATTTTACCGTCAATAGCTTTTGCAGCTGCTTCGGAATTAATAGGTTCTCCCATATAGATAGTAGCAACAGCGGCTTTTTTCTCCAATTTTTGATATTCGGAAGCATGGGGTGGTTTAAACTTCACTTTTGTTTCACTCTCCCTCATATTTGTAATCACCATAAAAAAGAACAAGAACATGAAAACAATATCAGACATTGAGCTAGTATTAATTTCTGGTGTTTCTTTTTTTTCGTTCTTCCTAAAACGGGACATAATTTCAAAATTTAGGGTTAATTTATTCTGTTTTCTCTTTAATATTCAGCGGGATAGCTTGCATGATAGATTTTCTTTCATCTGCTAAGGACTCGTCTAATTTATCGAAATTTTTCCCGTAAGTGATGAATGAAAGCTCATCGCGAAGTTCGTTAATGGCTTTTGACAATTCGTTTTGTACCATGATGTATGATTCAAAAGTAGCACCGTTGTCGCTTGTCAATTCCACTACCCCTTGAGAAACGTTGTATGTTCCCAGTAGTCCGCATTGTTTTTCTTTCTTTTCAGGAAGATTGGGGAGGTTTTGAGGATTTGAGAAGAAAAGCTTGGCTTCATCTTTTAATTTTGATAAAATCTCATTATTTCGAATTATAGTCGTTCCATTAATCAGAATATCACCGTTGCTACGCACCAAAATTTTCAAGATATTACGTTCTTTAATATCGACTTCTTTTGGCTGATCTTCATTATTACTCTTTTGCGGCAACATTCTCATAATACCTTGTTCGCTGTTGATAGACGAAACCATCAAGAAGAATGTAAGCAGCAAGAAAGAAATATCTGCCATGGAACCTGTATTGATTGCCGGTGTTTTTCTTGCCATAATTTAAACTTTTTTAAATTTGCTAAAGAGGGATACAATAACGGAAACAATAGCTAAAGCAAATGTTATATAGACTGTATAACAGCCTGCTTCAATCAATCTTGCCGTATTGGGTGAGATTTGTAGTTTAACGAATACATCTGAACGAGCACTTCCCGCAACCAAGTATGAAATGACGAAGATAACCACGATAGCCAAGATTCCAAATAAGATTTTATAAGATGATTTGAAATTGGTAATGATGTGGACCAAAGCCAAAATCAGCAATGATAATATCGCAATACCAAAAATTGCATAGCAAATATAAAGGTCAGCATTGAATATTTTATTTAAGCTGACAACATCGTTCACGCTACTTGTATAGGAGTTATAAACGGAGTCTTTCAAATTGGCATAATTGATACCGTTGATAACATGCACGGTGTCCAAACAAACTTTAATAGCATTTTTATGCTCATTTTTTTTCAAGTACTCTTGCCGAACATCGTTGTAATTTTCTTCTAAAAAGAGGTTATAAAGATCTAAGTCTTCATATTTTTCAACTTTTTTAAATTCTTCCGCATATTTCCCCTCTTTATCAAATTGAGCCAACAGGTCTTGAAGTCTAGTATTGGTATTAAATTCGGCTTTGAAAGCTTCAAAGTTGTTTTTATCTATTTTTTTGACCGTAGCGATATAATTATAGAAAGCGACTTTTGCGGGTTCGCTTGCTTTAACGGCATTATCTAAATCCTGATAAGTTTTATCATACGATTCTAAAAATGCAGGAAGATTATCGGTTGTTGTATTACTTAAGCTATCCAACATCATTGGATTAACGTCATGTATAGTGGAGATCGCCTTATACTGTGGTAGTTTATCGCCATCAAAGTCATTTGAAGAGAAATTGATAGCATAGTAAAGCCCCAGTATTCCGGCAACGCCGGCGATAGCAAATACTATAATATTTATTATTTTTCTAATCATAATTTTAAAATTGAGATTTATAATATTTCAATTATAAATTATTTGTTTTTAACTAAGATGTCCATAAATTCGATGGTGGCATTTTCCATATCATTAACGATACCATCAATTTTAGAAAGCAAATAGTTGTAGAAAACTTGGAGAATGATAGCGGTAATCAAACCGAATACGGTTGTGATAAGGGCGACTTTCATACCACCTGCTACAATGGTCGGGCTGATGTCACCTGCTTTTTCAATATCATCAAATGCTTGAACCATACCAACTACTGTACCTAAGAATCCCAACATCGGACCTAAAGCCATAAACAAACCGATCCAGCTCAGGTTTCTTTCCAATTTCCCCATTTCAACGCCGCCGTAAGAGGTTAAGGATTTTTCAACAGCATCTAAACCTTCATCATATCTTTCCAAACCTTGATAGAAAACACCAGCCAAGGGTCCTTTGGTGTCGCGACAAGCATCTTTTGCTTTTTCGATGCCGCCTTCAGCTAAAGCTTTTTCAACTTTATCAAGTAATTTGCGGGAATTAACGTCTGCCAAATTCAAATAAAAGATACGTTCAATGGCAAATGCCAAACCTAAAATCAGGCAGATAAGTACAGGTGCCATCCAAATAGGACCACCTTCTGCAAATTTATCTTTTAATACATAGTGTAAACTCTTCTCAACAGAAGCATTTTTATCTTCATCTGTTACAACAGCAATAGTGGAAGTAGTTTCGGGAGCAGCCGCTTGAACGGCAGTAT
>Ga0265294_10001087_pt1 | contig 36803 bp, 30 predicted proteins | sample MunlanPumphouse3_FD_192504 | JGI IMG/M metagenome (GOLD analysis project Ga0265294, IMG submission 192504) | Groundwater microbial communities from a municipal landfill in Southern Ontario, Canada - Pumphouse #3 | ecosystem: Environmental > Aquatic > Deep subsurface > Groundwater | place...
CGGGAGCTTTTAGCCGGGCTCTGCTCTTTGAAGATGATTTTGTCTCCCGGGGTCTCATGGTAGAGGTCTCCGATCTGGAGCCTTTCAGTGCGGTGGACTTGGCGGCCAGCAGCTATATGCAAGGCCAGCAAACCAAGCCAGGCATCATCCGTTTCCCCATCGGCCCCAAAGAGTATTATCTCATCGAAAACCGCAGCGTGGATCCCGATGGGGATGGTGGCACCGCTGTGTTTGGAGCCTTGGATGGCCGGGTGGTCTTGTATCCTACTGCCTTTGATGATGATGGCAATAATCCTACTTACGAGTATGACTATCTGCTGCCTTCATTTATCAAGACGGATAACTCTGCCGTGGGCGGTGGCATCCTGGTCTGGCATGTAAATGAAGAGATTGTCTATAATGAGGGCAGCGTGCTGGAAGACGGCAGCTTCTGGTCGAATTTTGAGAACAACACGGTCAATACCAGTTTCAACCGTCCTGGAGTAAGCGTCCTGGAAGCAGATGGGCTACGCGATCTGGGCGAGGCAAATTCCATGTATTGGACGGGAACTCCCTATGAGTATTTCCATGCCCGCAAGCCGTTATTGAATGAAAACGGCAATTTTATAAACTGGTTATTGGAGCCTTGGCGTCCTCGTCTCAGCTCGGTTACCAAGCCTGCGATGCTGGCTACAAATGGCTTGGGCAGCATGTTTTACCTGGATGATATTTCGGATCCAGCACCGGTGATGAGCTTCAAGCTAAAAGCCGGAATCTTTGAGGAACTCTTTACGGAAAGCCTTTTGGGCTACGCCAGAGCGGGTAGCCCGATAAATACGAATTTCAGTGAGCTTGCGATTCCCTATTACGGCGCCAAGGGCTTGAGCCTGTACAGCTATATGAACGAGAGCTGGCAAGACCTCTTTGGCCCCAGCCCTATGCAGACGGAGCGCTTTGACTATCCTCTTTTGAGCGTGGATAGCAATTCTGATGGCTATGAAGAGCTGGTGGGCGTGCAAGACAAGGGCATGTATTTCATGGATTTTGCGGATGTAAATATAGCCAAACACAGCATTGATTTCCCGGATAGCATTTCCCGGCCTTTGGCAGCGGATAATGCGGTTTATACTCACAGCGAAAACTGCCTGTATAAGATCACCGGGTTTAAGATTGAGGATTTTGTCTCAATACCGGGGATCAAAAGAATCGCTGCCTTTGAAGATCATATTCTGGTGCTCAGAGAGCGGGATTTTTCAATCTATAGCAGTACGGACCTTGAGCCTGAAATCGATACCTGGGAGCTACCTGATGATTTTGGCAGCTATGAGCCGGTGATCTATCAGCAGACTTACGAGCAGACTCCAGGGCAGATTGTGGCGAGCTCTGATTACAAGGTCTTCCTCATCTCAGAAAGAGGGGATATCTACGTTATCAACGGGACCTGGGCAGATGATGGTACTCCAGAACGTCCGCATCCTCTGCAAAAGATATTTACCAATACCACAGAGTATTTGCCTACAGAGTTGGCCCTTTTTGCTCAGGGCAGGATAGATGTCAGGCTTGCTTTTGGCCTGGGCAACCGGGCTTATCTATTGGGAGCTAATGGCTATCTCTTTCCGGGATTTCCAACTTATCTGGATCAGCTTACCCTGGCCCAAGGGCAGCATCCCAAAGTCTTAAATCTACAGGATCAGATTGTGCTCTTGTATCCGGCCACAGATCAGGGCTATGTGGCACTCTCTGAGACGGGGGAGCTTTTGCCCCAGAACTCTTTGCTCTATCCCTGCGCTCAGGCTTTTGAGGATGCTTCCAAGCAGGATTATCTGTATTATGATGAGCTAAATCAGCACTTGCTCTGGTATTACGCTCTAAAAGCCTCTGAGGGTAGCCGGGCTTATATCCATAGCCTGACGGCGGCGAAAAACCCAATTTTGTGGGCTGGGTTTAGAAATGGCGAAAGCGGAACATTTTATCATTATATCGATGCAGATACACCTCCGCCAGATCCGGTAGATTTTGCGGCATATGTATTTCCCAATCCAGTAAAATCAGGAATATTCAGACTCCGTGTTCTGGGCGCGGGCTCGACGATAAAAGTAAACATCTTTAATATAGCTGGATCGAAAGTTTACTCAAACCGGATCATCTGGGCTGACCCCAAACAAGATATTGAGCTTGATGCCGCCAGATTCAGCTCTGGAGTCTATATAGTGCATGTAAAAGGCAACAGAGCCCAAAAAACATTTAAATTCACAGTAGAGAAATAAGGAAGTAGCAAATGCGAAAGATAATAATATGTGCCTTTTTGATCAGTCTTTTGGGTGGCCTTGTGGCTCAGACTGGGGAAGATTGGCTGTGGGGAGATCAAAAACAGGACGAAGAAGAAGAAGTCCTGAATGCAGATTTCATCAAAGTGAATTATGAGAGGAGAAACCCTCGCGTGGCTATGCTGATGTCGGCTCTTGTGCCCGGTGCCGGACAGTTTTATGCAGATAAAAAGGCCATCACCGCTTACATTTTCCCTGCTATTGAGATTGGGCTGATCGCTGGCCTCTTGGTTTTTCAAAAGCAAGGTGACGATAAGACCAAGGATTTTGAGCGTTTTGCAAATCAGGAATTGATCACCTTCCAGCTGGGAGATGGCAGCACTATCGAAATTTATCGCTACGATCGAACCCGTCAACACCGTGTGGAAGCTATCCTGAGAGACCTCAATCCAGTGGATATTTACGAACCGTCTTACTTCCGTTTGGACGATCATAACTGTCAGCACTTTTACGAAGACATCGGCAAATACTCGCATTATGTGTTTGGTTGGGCGGATTGGTATTACACTTTTGCCACAGATAGTTACGGCAACGACATGGATCCGAGCTGGCTTCCCGTAGTCACAGCCGAACAAGGCTGGATCTGGAGCGGGAACAACCCGCTTTGGGGAGATACCGAAGCTCATGTGGCAAACAGCTCCCATGCCTCCAGCCCTATGCGCAAAACCTATGTGGATATGCGCAACAAGGCCAAAAAAGAATATGCAAAGAGCGAAATCTTCAAATTCGGCCTGGCTTTTAACCACATTGGCGCAGCTCTGGACGCGATAAGAGTAACCCGCAAAGTAAACCGTGGCGCAATCACAGACAGCGGCCTCAGGATGCAGTATTACACCACCATCAGGGATCAGTACATCACTCCTACGCTCGCGGTGAATTGGAAGTTCTGATGAACCTGCTGTTTTCAAAACGTCTGAACCTAATAGCTCTTCTGCTGCTCATGCTCACCGGCGGCAGCCTTTGGGCCCAATCCCGGATGGCCTTTATCGGTATGAGTGCTTTGGTTCCTGGCAGTGCTGAAATCGCCATGGGAAAGACAAATCGTGGAGTAGCCTTGCTCTTGTCAGATGTTTTGGCCACTTACTCTTTTTTCAAGACAGACAAGGACATGGATTTGAAGAAAGCTGCCTACAAGCAATACGCACAGAGCTATGCAGGAGTGCCGCTGGGCATGCCTCAAAGTCAATATCAGGTGATTCAGGATTACATCAGCAGCGAGCAATTCAATGATTTTCAAGACCTGATGGCCAGGAACTATTTTGTGATCTATCACAATGATGTCCAAGCCTATATAGATTATATGGAGGCGAATACTTACACCGGCGAGGAAAGCTGGCAGTGGGAATCCTCCAGGCACTGGGAAACCTACAGAAATATGCGCAATCAGCATCAAAGGATAATGATAAACCACAATCTCGCCTTGGGAGTGATGCTTCTGAATAGGGCGATCAGCGTGATCGACACCGCTATCCTGAGCAAGAATATCAATTTGTATGCCAGGCCTCACGGGGTGGATGGCCTGATGTTGAATTACGAAATGAGGTTTTAATGCGCTTTAGATATCTGCTTATCATTCTGCTGTGTATATTGTCTATCAGCGGATTGTGGGCTCAGGGCAAAGACTTCCTGTTTTCACTGGCGGTGCCCGGATTTTCACAAGTGATGAATGGGAAGAGCCACGGCTATGTGATGATGGCCGCAGAAGCTGCCTTGATCGGCACATCTTTGTATTTGAGCAGTGAGGCCGATCTTTTGATGGATGAATCTTACAGCTATGCTTTGAAATTCGCCGAGCTCAATCCTGCGGATTATGATACAGAGTTTTTAAAGAACCTTGGCAAATACAATAGCAGCGGCTTTGATGCAGATGGCTATAATGCCATGATCCGGCGCGAAGCGCAAGCTATCTTTTCAGATAGTCCCGATTCTATGCAGATCTATATTGAGGATCACAGCTATGGTGAAGACCAATATTGGAGATGGGAGAGTGCAGGCAGACGTGCTGATTACAACCGGATGCGTAATAACTCTGTGGACCTTGAGTCCTATGGTAAGCTCGTGGTGGGTGTGATGATCCTGAACCATCTGGTGAGCGGTATGGACGTCTTGATCTCTCACTCTCAAAAACGCCGAACCCAGCTCAGCATGGGCATCCATCGTAATGCCCCCATGCTCAAACTTACCTTGAGGTTTTGAGCATGGATAGAAAGCCCAGAATTCTGCTCTGTGTATGTGGTGGCATCGCCGCTTACAAGGCTATAGACCTGGCCAGTATGCTCTACAAGGCTGGATTTGAAATTCGCACCATCCTTACCCAGGCAGCTCAAAAGTTTGTGAGTCCGCTGAATTTTGCCGCCATCACCCACTCCAGCGTGCACAGCTCTTTGTGGGAAGATACTGATCCTATTCCGCATATCAATCTGGCGGATTGGGCAGATCTGATTGTGGTGGCACCCGCTACAGCCAATGCTTTGGCCAAGGCGGCACATGGCTTGGGCGATGATCTGCTCTCCTGTGTGCTCCTGGCTCACACTTGCCCGGTTTTGTGGGTACCGGCGATGAACGTAAATATGTATTCAAACCCAGCGACTCAGGCTAATATCAGCATCCTGCGGGAAAGAGGCCATCATATTCTGGAGCCCGCCACCGGCATGCTGGCCTGCGCCTATGAAGGCAAGGGTAAATATCCTCCCAATCTGGAAATACTATATGCCATCCGCAGCTATCTGAATTATGGGAAAGACCTTAGCGGCAAGAAAGTCCTGGTGACCGCTGGCGCAAGCGAAGAAAAGATAGATCCCATGCGCCTGATCACAAACCGTTCTTCCGGCAAGATGGGGATAGCTCTGGCCCGGGCTCTATGCCTGCGGGGTGCCCAGGTGAGCTTGATCTATGCTTCGGTGACCGAGGAGATTCCTTATTATCTTTATGAAGCTGTAGAGGCTCTATCTGTGGATGAGATGTATGCCCAGGTGATAGCGCGTGCGGGCGGGATGGATTGGATCATCAAATGCGCCGCTGTGTCAGATTACAAGCCCAAACAAGCTTATCCAGACAAGATCAAGAAGGGCGGAAATCTGACCCTGGACCTGGTTTCTACGCCAGACATACTGGCAGAACTGGGCAAAAACAAAGGCCCCCAGCAAAAGCTGATTGGCTTTGCCGCCGAGACTCAGGATTTGGCCGCAAATGCACTGAAGAAACTAAAGAGCAAGAATCTTGATCTCATCATTGCCAACCATTTGAGCAATGCCGGTAAAAGCAGCAATGCAGTGCAAATCATCTCAGACAAAGCTGAGCCTTTGCATCTTGAAGGTGAGAAATTTGACCTTGCTCAGCAGATAATCGACCGGATCCTTAAGATATGAAGTCAATACTGATCACTGGTGCCAATTCTCAGATTGGCAGCTTTCTGGCCCGTCAATACGAAGCTGAAGGACGGGATTTATTGCTATTATATCACAAGCACGATCATCGTATAGCCGGGCTCAAATCCCCCCGGTTCAGCGTGGATCTCAGAGAGCTTGATGCTCTGCAAAAGCTTCTTTCAGAGCTAAGTAGCGAGACCCACTGCCTGATCCACTGCTCGGCCATTCGTAGCGAAGATGCGCGGCCTCTATCAGACACTGATCCACTGCAATTCAAGCGGGTCTTTGATGAAAACTTTTATCCTGCCTACAATGTTTTAAGAGCTGTATTGCCACAAATGCTGGCCCAAAGATTCGGGCGAGTGGTCTTGTTTAGTTCCGAAGTTACACGCAGCGGCCTGGCTAAGGGCTCGGCTTACGCAGCGGCAAAAGCGGCTATAGCCAATCTGGCCAAAAGCGCAGCCTTGGAATGCGCATCCGCAAACGTCCTGATAAACTCCATCGCGCCTGCGCCGGTGGATACCGCTTTGGAAGACGATTTTAGCGGTGGTTACCTGGCCTTTCGCAAAGCCTATTTTGCCAGGCATATTGCCCACGCGGCTTCACAGCAATTAGTCTCCATTGCCGAGATCAAACAGGTTTCTGATCTTCTGATATCGGAAGAGCTCAGAAGCTTGTGCGGCGAAGAAATCTTCCTTTCCGGAGGGAAATTATGAAAAAACTCCTTGTTTTAGCAATCATATTAATGAGCCTAAGCCTGAGCCTGAGTGCTGAGGCCTTTATGGATGGTGAAAAGCTCACTTTTAAAATAAAATATGGGATTATCAGTGCTGCACAGGCCACTCTGGAAGCCCGCACCTCCGTGTATCAAGGCACTCCGGTCTGGTATCTGAGCACAAACGCCAAGACTTACTCTTTCTTTGATAAATTCTTTCGGGTGCGTGACCGGGTGGAATCCTGGTGGGACAAAGAATCCCACTTGCCCCACAAATTTGCCAAAAACCTGCAAGAAGGTAATTACCGGCAGCATAGAGTGCATATCTACGATCATTCCAAGGCCAAAACCACTTATCAGAGATGGTCTTACAAGCAGGCCAGATTCAATAATTCCGAGATGGAGATGCCGGGCGATTCCCAGGATATCCTGAGTGCATTTTACACTGTCCGAAATCAAGACCTGCAAGTGGGCAAAAGCGTGAGACTCAATATCACTGCCGATGGGCGAAACATGCCCACCGAGGTAATGATTCACCGCAAAGAAAAGCTTAAATGTATATTTGGCGAAGTGGAATGCCTGGTGATAGAGCCAAAGCTGCGTGGCGAAGCTCTATTTAAGCAGACCGGGAATATCTATATCTGGGTGACAAACGATCAATACAAGATCCCGGTGAAACTGGAAAGCAAGGTCAGCTTTGGCAGCTTTGTCGCAGTACTGGAAAGCGCACAAAAGGTTCCTCTGAAATTACAATAATGCAGCCGGACCTACTCAGCAGGGGGGCTTATCATTACGATCTGCCGCATGAATTGATCGCCCAATATCCCCTGCCCAAACGGGATGAATCCCGCCTCATGCACCTGAATTGCTCTTCACACAGCATTAAGGATCGCAGGTTCAAAGACCTGGTAGATATCTTGCAGCCAGGCGATCTTGTGGTCTTGAACAACAGCCGGGTATTTCCGGCCCGCCTTTTCGGCTACAAAGCCAATGGAGTCAAAATCCAGGTTCTGCTTCTGTATCCCAGCAGCGCAGAAAACACCTGGAACTGCCTCTTGATGCCTGCCAAAAGGGTGAAGCAAGAGCAGTGGCTCACTTTTTCAGACAATCTGCAAGGGCTGGTCTATCCAGACGATGAAGATGGTCTGAGGAAAATCAAACTGAACTGTAAAGGAGATTTTTGGCAGGAGATTGAAAGAATCGGCCATATCCCCCTGCCTCCTTATATAAACCGTCCCGATGAGCAAAGTGATAAGGGGCGCTATCAAACCATTTATGCTTCGCAGAGCGGCTCTGTGGCAGCTCCCACGGCCGGTCTGCATTTCAGTGATGAGCTGATCCAAACCCTTAAGGCCCAGGGCCTGCTCTTTACAGAATTGACCCTGCATGTGGGCATAGATACCTTCCGTCCAGTGAAGGTGGAAAGGATAAATGAGCATATTATGCACAGTGAATGTGTAGAAATTTCCACAGCCACCGCTGAGGCCGTAAACAAGGCCAAGAGAGAGGGACGGCGGGTTATCGCAGTGGGCACCACCTCGGTGAGAAGCCTGGAATCCTTCTGGGATGGTAAGAATTTGCTTGACGGAAATCGCTGGACAGATATTTTTATCTTTCCGGGGTATAATTTTGGCGTTCCGGACGCTATTATCACGAACTTTCATCTGCCGGAGTCCACTTTACTGATGATGATTTCGGCTTTTGCGGGTTACGATTTTATAAGGGAGGCTTATGAACAAGCTGTTGCCAAGCACTACAGATTTTTTAGCTATGGCGATGCCATGTTGATTGAGTTATGACAGAAAGATCTTATTTTTATTATGACGAACTTGATAGCACTATGCAGGAGCATAAGCGGCTTCAGGATTGTTGTGACGGACTTATTTGTGTGCGCACTGGGACACAGGACGACGGCAAGGGCAGAGGTGAGAAGATTTGGCTTTCTCCTCCAGAGGGTTTGTGGTTTACTTTTGATCTGAAGAATACGGAAGTGGTGCCTTCTTTTTCCCTGTTTATCGGTTATTGTCTGCATCGGGAGCTGAGCCGGCTCTTTGCCCCGCTTCAGGGTGAACTCAGCATCAAATGGACAAACGACATCATGTACAAAGGCAAGAAACTGGGCGGTATCCTCTGCAAAAATCACCCTGGCCGCTATATCATCGGAATTGGCATTAATACCAATAACGTGATAGACCCGGATTTGGGCAAGTTTGGTGCCATCAGTCTGAAACAGATCATGAATTGTGATATTTCAAACGAACAGCTTTGTTATAGCCTGATTGAGGCTGTGGAAAGTCAAGAAAAGGTTTTATCCCATAGCATCACCTATATTACTTATTGCAATGAACAGCTTTTTGGCCGGAACTCTATGGCAGTGATAGATGTAGGTACGAACCCCTTTGAAGCAGAGATTTTGGGAATCGACCTTACTGGAGCTCTGATTATCAGAAAAAGCAAGGGAGAAATCGTCAATTTGCATAGCGGTTCAATCCTTAGCCTGCAAGCTTTTTCTTGACAGATAGTCCAATGCTAAAACTTTGTGAAAGAACAAAAATTAATAGATAAATCCTGGAGGATCTAATGAACAGATTGTTGCTGATAGCCATGGTTGCCCTGCTGCTGATTTCAGCTTGCTCGGTGAATACTGGCTTGCCACAACCTAAAGAAGCACCTGAAGCTTTTACTGGAATTCCCACAAAAGTAGCCATTTTGCCACTAAAGACCATGGATGCGAGAAGCCGTAATATTCGCAAAATTCTCGAAATTCGTGATCTGGAATATGTCTTTTCCGGCTATCCTCAATTTGAATTGATGGATATGGAAAAAGTTGAAACTGAATTTAAGACTTTCGGATATCCGGATGTAGATGATATGCTCCCCGAAGAAATGCAGGAAGTAGCATTGGATTTGGGTGCAAATGTACTGATTACCGGAAATATCTCGGCTACACGTGCTGATCTTTTTGCCATTGCTATGAAGTTTTACAGCACTCGCACCGAGGAATTGCGTCAGGTAAATTTCAACGTACCCAATCTCAAAGAAAAACGTTGGGCCCAGCTCGATAAATCTCTGATGACTGAGCTGGATAGATTCATCTCCACTGAAGTGGACAAGATCTTCAATTACGCTACAAACTTCTATGCTGGCGGCAATTTTGTAGAGGCCGAAAAACAGCTTCAGACCGCTATTGGCCTGGATCCTGAAAACAAAGATGCCTATTACTATCTTGGTGCTACCTATTACAAGACCGATCGCTACGCCTTGGCCGAAACGAATTTTAATAAAGTTCTGGCGATCGATCCCACGCACTATCAGAGCCTGATGATGTTGACCGAAATGTATGAGAAAACCGGTGAAAACCTCAAACGCATTGCCGTGATGGAAAAAATAGCGGCGATGAATGAAGACGCAGAATTGTGGCTGGCCATCGGTAATCTCTATGCCGAGGCAAACAAGATGGACAAAGCTCAGAGCGCATTTGAAAGCGCCCTTGCGATCGACGCGGACAACCCCTTGGTCAAAACCCGTCTGGCTTTCCTGCTCTATGATCAACAGCGCTTCTTAGAAGCCCTGCCCTATCTGGAAAGTGCCTATGATAGTTTCCCTGAAAACGATCTGATCTCCAGACGTCTGGCTGTATCATATCAGCGCAGCGGACGCATGGATCAGGCCATTGCCCGCTACGAATCTCTGATCGAAAACAATCCTCAAAACACTCAGGCCTATCTGAATGTAGTAAGCCTGTATCGCAATCAGGCTCAAGAAGCCCAAGATCAGGAAACGAAGAATGCGATCAATGCCAAGGCTATTAATGCTATGCGTCAATTGATCACAGTGGACAAAGATAATGCTATGGCCTACCTTAATCTGGCCAGCATCTATCTGGCTCAGAGCAAATACAATGATGCTGAGACCAATGCCAATCTTACTGTTCAAAAAGATCCCAGTCTGTATCAATCCTATGTGATCCTGGCTACAGTAAGCCAGTCCAAAGGAACCACGGAATACAACCGCTTTGTGGATTTGGAAAAGCGCGCCGCCGCCGCAGTGGGAAGACAGGCCACCAAGCTTTCCAAAGAACGTGATGAGGCCAAAGTCTCTGCCAATTCTCATTTCCGCACTGCAGTGCAACAGCTTACCACAGCCCGCACTCTGACTATTGAAACTGAAAGTCTGGCCGATATTAACAGCCGGATGTCAGCACTGAACAGTCTGGTAAATCAAACCGCAGGTTATTGATTTAGACCTCCCTATTAGATCTGAAGCCGCTCCCAAAAGGGGCGGCTTCTTTACATTGAGGCAGCATCAGGGCCTAAAACGAGGCCTTGTCCTTTCTGCAGATCTACAAAACAAAAAAAGAGAGCTGGATAAAGAGCTTGAGCCTTCAAAATCATCATATTTATCATGCTTTGGAATGCCCTTTGCATACATTAAAAATAGAGAAATAATCTAAGATAATATAAGGTCGTAAAATGAAAGCACTTTCACTAAGTCTTATCATGATTTTCGCAGTTCTAATACTCACAGCGGGAATCACACACAGTTATGAGTTTACCAGTCCAGAGTTTGTGAAGACAGACAATGGAATCCGCATCAGTTTGGATGGAGCCCGCAGTTTTGGCGATCCTTCGCAGCCGGATTTACCCTGGTTTGGCTACAAATTACTCTTACCCGCTGGGTCTGAGGCCTCTGAAGTGGTGGTAAAACGCTATGGTGAGATTCGCTTTAATCTGGATGATATCATCGTTCCTGTGCAAAGCCAATATCCTTTTTCCCACAGCAAGATTGAGCCCCGGGACGAGCCTGCGGATGAGATATATCTGTCCGCTGCGATCTTCCCCGAGAAGGCGGAGAAAGGTCTGAGAACGGAATTTATGAATGGCCATCCCATAGCTTTTGGGGCGTTTTCTCCCTTTGATTATAGCCCTTCAGCCAATGAATTGGTGTTTTATACCAGAGTTGAGGTAGAAATAAATTACATCAGCACGTCCAAAGCTTTGACCGCGATGAGTATGCTCAAGAAAGATGCCTTCATCATGCAGCGGCTCAAAACCAGTGTGGACAATGCTTCCCAGATTCCGCTATACAGCTTTACCCGAGAGCCCGGATACGAATATCTGATGATCATAGATGGTGCCAAAGAGGCACAGTGGCAGCCTTTGGCAGACTTTTATATAGGCCGTGGCATCTCTGTGATGCTGCAAACAGTGGACCAAATACTTGCGACTACTGCCGGGCAGGATGATCAGGAAAAGATCCGCAATTTCATCATAGACTCTTATGCCGAAAATCCCTTGCGCTATGTGCTCTTGGGTGGAGATACGGATGTGATTCCGCATCGCGGTTTTTACGTTAGTATGGATTCACAGAACAGCGATAACGATATTCCGGCGGATATGTATTATTCCTGTCTGGATGGAACCTGGAATTATGACAACGACTCCCACTGGGGTGAACCTCAGGAAGCAGATCTTGCCCCTGAGCTTGCTTTGGGCAGAATCTGCTATAATAACGATGCGGAAATTGCGAATCAGATCAATAAAATCTTCATGTATCAAGTAGCTCCCGTGGAAGATCAGATCAAAAGCTCTGGTTTTGTGGGAGAATGGCTCTGGGATGGACCTACCTGGGGCGGAGACTATATGGATGAAATGATCGGCGGTTCCAACGCGCACGGATATACCACGGTAGGCGTGCCCGCAGATTGGAATATTACCACTCTTTACGATCGGACTGCCGGACAGTCTGAGTCCTGGGGCAGTGCTCAAATTCGTCCCTTCCTCTCCAATGGACCAAACCTGGTGAACCACCTGGGGCACTCTAATACCACATACAATATGAGGCTGTCAAACAGTCAGGTTTCAGCTTCCACCATTTCAAATAATGGTGCCAATCAAAACTTTTCCATCTACTTTACCCAAGGTTGCTATGCAGGCAGCTTTGACAATAGAAATACCGAAGTTGGTTCCTACACCCAGGACTCCATCACCGAAAAGTTTACCAGCCTGCCCACTTCTGCTGCGGGCATGATCTCCCATTCCCGCTATGGATGGGGAATGCAGGGCTCTACCGATGGTGCCAGTCAATACTTGCACCGGGAGTACATCGATGCCATATTTGGCGAAGATATTCACGCTTTGGGCTACACGCTGGTGGATTCTAAGATAGATAACATACCGTTCATCACAGGCAGCGGGGTAATGTATTGGGTCACCTATGAGACCAATCTCTTTGGCTGCCCGGTAACCAGTATCTGGAGCGATACCCCCTCCTCGATAACGGCGAATCTCCCTTCGATCTGGCTGGTGGGACTAAACCAATATACTGTCCAAACCAATGCCCCCAATGCCTTGCTCAAGATCAAGCAAGACACGGATATCCTGTATGAAGGCTATGCCGATGAAACGGGCATTATTTCCATCGACCTCACAGATAGCCTGCTTCCTGGAAATTATGTGGTTTATCTTTCCGCGGCAAACTTTTATCCCAGCTCTCACAATATTTTTGTAACTGCCAGTGATATGCCTTACATAGTATGTGACAGCGTGATCAGCTCCGATGAAGATGGCATTTTGCACACCGGTGAAGTGCTGAATATCTCCATGCAGATCAGAAACATGGGTATGGTGGACCAAATAGGCGGCGGCACGGTGAGCCTCAGTACTGAATCCGAAAATATCCAGATTTTGCAGGGGGTTTACAGCTTTGACGGTATTAGTTATGCGGACAGCCTCTATGCCGAAAACGCTTTCCAAATCCAGATTGTGGGCTCTTTTGCAGATCATACTGTGGTCAATTTAACCTTTAATTCTGTGTATGATGATTATGAGACAGAGTCTTTTCACCGCCTGCAGCTTTCTGCTCCGATTTTGGATATATCCGCTTACACCATTCAGGGCGATAATCCCGTTGTAATGCCTGGCGATAATGCAAATGTAAGTTTTAGTATCAATAATACGGGTAGCGGAACAGCCTTTAACCCGCTAATGATACTTTTTACCAGCGATAGCACTGTGAATACCTCTGTCTATGATCTATCCCTTCCTGCGGTGGTAGCCGGACAAAGCCTCGAGGTCGAAAATGCCTTCAGTGTCAGCATCTCAGAAGCTGCTGAATTGGGCACAAACCTTTCGGTGCTTTACATGCTATCGGCCGAGAATGGTGCTGTAGCGGAAGGCAGCTTCACCATTCATATAGGTATGATCAATTATGATTTTGAGCCGGATACCCAGAATTGGGATAGTGTTCAGATCAATCAAAACTATACTAATCAATGGCATCGCAGCAACCATAAAAATGCCACTTCAGGTGGAGAATATTCCATGAAATTTGGCGGAGCAGGCTCTGCTGCCTATGCCTCCAGCTCCTATGGCGCGCTGGTCTCTCCAGAGATGAGCCTGGGGCTGAACAGCAGGCTCAAATTCCAGCATTGGATGGACGCCGAAAATCATGATAGTTATCCCAGTTCAGCCTGGGATGGCGGCAATGTGCAGATGTCCCTGAATGGCACAGCCTGGTTTTTGATCCAGCCAGTGGGCTCTTATCCTCACCAAAGCTATAATAACCCCGCTTCTCCGTTTGACACTGGAACTCCGATTTATTCCGGTAGTTTTGCCTGGACGGAAGCCGAATTTGATCTCAGTGCCTACTCAGGAACGGCAAGATTCCGTTTTGTTTTTGGCAGCGATGCTTATGTGGGTGGCGAAGGCTGGTATGTGGATGATGTCTTCCTCGAAAGCGATCCTACTTCTACTGCAGACCCTATTTCTATACCGGTAGTTCTCACTATGGATCAGAACTTCCCCAATCCCTTTAACCCAAACACCAGGATCAGCTTTTCACTGCCCAAAACCCAAGCTGTCAAACTCAGCATCTACAATCTCAAGGGTCAATTGGTGAAAAAGCTGCTGGATGCCAATCTACCAGCAGGACAAAACCTGATTAGCTGGGATGGCACAGATGATAATGGTAATACAGTCTCCAGCGGTATCTATAACTACCGCTTACAAAGTGGCGGGATGAATATCACCCGCAAGATGATGCTAATGAAATGAAGAAATATGTCGTACTCACCGGAGCCGGAATAAGTGCCGAATCCGGAATCAAAACCTTTAGAGATAGCGGAGGCCTGTGGGAAAACCACGATGTTCAGCAGGTCGCCAGCCCCGAAGGCTTTCAGAAAGACCCCAAACTGGTCTGGCAATTTTACAAAGACCGCTTTGCTCAAAGCCTTTCAGTGCAGCCCAATGCTGCGCACCTTGCCCTTAAAAAGATGGAAGACAAGCTGCAAGATAACTTTCATTTGATTACCCAGAATGTGGACGGCTTGCATAGCCGCGCGGGCAGCAAACGCGTCCTTGAGCTGCATGGCAGCCTCAGCACCGCTTTTTGCACCGTTTGCCGTGCCAGCCATCCTCTCATAGAGCTGGATCTGAGCTGCGAGATTCCCTCCTGCAAAAAGTGCGGCAATATGCTGCGGCCAGATATAGTCTGGTTTGGCGAAATACCCTACTTCCTTTATGAGATAGAGCAATTGCTCAAGGATTGTGAAGTCTTTATCGTGATTGGAACCAGCGGCTCGGTATATCCAGCCGCGGGGTTTGTGATGACGGCAAAGCTCTTTGGAGCGCATACCATCGCCGTAAATTTGTCCAGACCTGATAATCTTGGCTTCATAGACGAAATGCATCAGGGACACTGCACAGAGCTGCTGCCGCCCCTCGTAGAGAGTATGATAGGCTCACTATAATGGATGATTTATTCTTCGGAACCGATTTCCTGAGTGACGAGATAGAAGAAAAGAAGCTCAGCCTCAAAGAAGGTGAACTGCGCGAGGTATCGGTGCTTTTTGCGGACATCAAAGGCTTTACCAGCATCTCCAATCTCTTTGAACCGGAGATCATCCATGGCAAGATGGATGAGATCATGAAGATCTTTAGTCGCTGTATCAATTTCTATGGCGGTTTTGTGGATAAATACATGGGTGATGGGATCATGGCTTTGTTCGGTGCCAAAAAAGCGACCGAGCAGGATACCCAAAGAAGCATTTTGGCAGCAATCAAGATGCAGGAACAGCTCAAGCTTTACAACAAATTGCTGGCCAGGGAACCTGGCTTTGAGGGCTTGGAGCTGGGCCTGAGGATCGGCATCAATACCGGTCTGGTTTCAGTGGGCAAAGTGGGAGAATCACGCGAAGGCGATTTTACCGTATATGGCCCCGAAGTGAATCTGGCCAGCCGCATGGAAAGCAATGCTCCGGTAAATCGGATCATGCTACCCAAAAGCACTATGCACTTGGTGGAAGATATCTTTGATTTTGAAAGCCAGGGGCCTGTATCCGTCAAAGGCATGGATGAGCCCATAGATTGCTACTTGGTCTTTGGGCAAAAGACAGAAACAAGAGCTGCTCCCCAAAGCGTATTTATAGGCCGGGAAGAGGAAATGAAAGCTCTGCTGGAAGCTGCTCAAAAAGCTGTGATTAGCACTCAGATTATGGGCCTCAAAGGTGATGCCGGCATTGGCAAAAGCAGGCTTATTCAGGAGTTTTCCGGATCAATAGAAAATATCCTGATTCTGCAGGGAAGCTGTTCTACCATTAGCCCTACTCCCTTCAATATCTTTGCCAGACTCTTTGAAAACTACTTTCAGATTCGGCACAATGCTCCGGCAGCAGAAAAGAAAGTCCGTCTTGGTGAAGCACTCCAGGCCTTGGCCGCAAAGAGCCCTAATCCCACACAGATCCTGGATACCCTGCCTTTGATCGGACTCTTGATGGAGATTCGCTATTCTGATCCCCGGATCGAGCAAAAGGGCAAGGATCTGCTGAATCATCTGATGCGGGCTGTAGAGACCCTGCTCATGGCGATCATCGCCAAAGCCAGGCTTGCAAAGCAGAACATCCTCCTCATTATGGATGATATTCATCTTGTAGATGAGGCCAGCGCCCAGGCTCTTGACTTTCTGATGGCAAAGTTCGAGGCTCAGAATATTGGAATCCTCATTCTAACTCTTTATCGGCTCGACTATCAGATTTTGCCCTGCATCACAGCTCATCCCACTTTTCAAGAGCTGGAGCTGCACGCTTTGGATCAGGGGCATATTGATGAATTGCTCAGCCATTATACCGCGGATATGAATCTCTCGGAGGCGACCCTGAAGCAGGTGAGCGCACTGTCCAATGGCAATCCTTTCTTTTTGGAAGAGTGGTGCAATTACATTGGCAATCTGCCCAAAACAGAGCTCGATGAATATCCTGTGCCGGGGAACTTGCATGCCTTGATTTTATCCCGTCTGGATAATCTGCCGCAAAGTCTGAGAATGCTCTTGCACAAAGCTGCGGTGATCGGACATGAATTCTTTGTGGAGATCCTGCGCGAGGTGGAAGCCAAACTAAGTGATTCGGTGAATTTGGAAGCGACCTTAGAAGGTCTGGAAGATCATTCTATGATCATGCGCATGCTGGGCTTCGATTTTTCCACCTACTTTTTCAAGCATATTACCACCCGGGAAGTGGCTTATCAGACTCTTCTGCATCAAAATCGCAAGATGCTGCATCAGCTCACCGCAGAGGCTATAGAAAGCCTGTTCGCGGGTGAATTGGATGAATACGTCTTTGTTCTGGCCGAGCATTATCAAAAAGCGGAAATGCCGGATAAAGCCATACCTTACCTGAAACAGGCGGTAGATAAAGCTGCCAAGGTCTATGATAACGCCCTGGCTTTGAAGCTGGGAGAAAAGCTGCTGGTGCTGCTGACTGATGACGCCCAGAAGACGACGCTCTTGATCAAGCTTGCCGATATCCACTGGCTCACAGGAAACTGGGAAGCAGCGGCTGCCCTGATTGAGACGGCAGAATCTATTTGCCCTCCAGACTCCATCCAAAAGTGTGAGATTCACAGATTTAATGGGGTCGCAGCCTTTTTTATGGGAGATTTTGAATCCGCTTTGAGCGAGTTTTCCAGCGGCGATACTTTGGCCAAAAAGCTAAATGACCAGCTCCAAATCTGCATCTCGGAAAGTAACTTGGGAATCTGGCACCAGCATCACGGGAATTATGACCAAGCCTTGGAATATCATCATCAGAGCCTGGCTCTGGCGGTAAGCCTGCAGCAGATTCAGCGCCAGGCCAAGACTCATTCCAATCTCGGTCTCATCCATCTTGAACTGGACGACTTTGACGCAGCTTACCAGGCCTTTGAGACCAGCCTGAAGCTTAGTATAGAGCATCAATACCTGCGGGATGAATCCATCGCCCTGGGTAATCTTGGCTGGGCCTGTCTGAGTGCCAAACGCTATGAAGAAGCTGAACCCTGGCTGAGGCGCAAGCTGGATATGGCCAGGCAGATGAACGATAAACTGGAGATCATCAAAGCTCTGGGAAATCTGGGCAACTTGCACTTTGATCAAGCAGAATACTCTGAAGCTCTGCCTTATTATAAAGAGAGCCTGGCCGCCAAGCGGCACTTGGGAAATCAGCAGGAGATAGATAACGCTCTCAAGATGATAGAGCTTACTCTGGCCAAGCTGGAAGATAAATAGTAGCTTAGCTCTGATTTCTTCTGGATCTTCTGCGAGAGTTCTTTGTTTTCCTGGTGAAGAACCCGCTTTTTTGGATGAGGTTTGAAGCTACGATCAGGCTGAGTCCTACGATCGTGGCAGGATGAATAGTTTCACCCAAAACGCTCCGGATCAGCAGCAGGGAGAGGAAGGGCGTTACGAAGATCAGGTTTGAGATCTTCGCGGTATTCTCGGTGAGTTCCAACGCTTTCAACCACAAGACAAAGGTAAGCCCCATCTCAAATATTCCTACCCATAATCCGGTAAACAGAGCCTGGTGCAATACTGCTTTTGCTTGTAAGAGCGGAGCCCGGCTGAGGATGGCATAGAGCATGATCAAAATGAAGCCCACCAGGAAGTTGTATTGCAGCTTCAGCGTGCTCTCGCGCTTGTCTTTGAGACTTATTATCCAATACAAGGCCCAAATCACCGACGAGCCCAAAGCCAGAGCCGTGCCCAGGGCGTCATCAAATTGCAGCTTGTGGAGCTGCCCTTTGGTGGATATTATCATCACACCAAAAAAGCTGAGCAGCAACATCAGCAAATCCTTGAGGCGGAATTTCTCTTTTAGCAGTAAGACCGAGAATAGCGAGAGTACTATCGCCCAAGTATAATTCAGGGCTTGAGCTTCCTGGGCCCGCAGTCTGGAATAGGCGGTGAAAAGAAGCACATAATACAGGAAAGGATTGAGCAGCCCGGCCGGAAGAGATTTGAGGCAATTTGCCGGTAAGTTGCAAAAAGCTCTGGGGCTTGCGATAGCATTGTAGATGAGCAAAAATAAAGTGGCTATCAAAGCTGAAAAGCACAAAAGGCCGATGGGGGTAAAGTGCTCCAAGCTTAGCTTAAACGCGGTGGATGCGCTGCTCCAGGCCAGAATGGCCAGAGCGGCAAAGATGTAGCTGCGGGTTTGTTTTTCTTGCATTTGGATACAAAATAAGGGGGCGGAAGAACCACCCCCGGTTAAATCAATCTTTTATTGTGGGCTCTTATTTTTTCTGGGCTTGTAAGATTTTGCTAAAGGTAGTTTTAAGAGCTTCGTTTCCGGTTTGTGAAGCACCCAGGATGATGAATTGCACAGAGTCCTGATTGCTGTTGTCCCACTGATACCACTTCTGAGCATAGGTAATGAGTTCTTCATACTTTTCCTGTTCATAAAGAATCCGGCAGATTTCAGCAAAGTCACCATCGTTGCTGCGACGTTCGATCAGTTGTTTCAGGTACTGTACAGTCAGATCTTTTTCGCCAGCCATAAAGGAGACGTCTCTGGCATTTTGCAGAGTGTCTATATTGCCAGGATCCATGGCCAAAGCTTGCTGTGTGACCTCGAGGGCTTTGGCATAATCCTGCATTTCGTAATAGGCAAAAGAGAGATTCAAAAGGTTATCTATATTTGCCGGAGCGATGGTTCTGGCTTGGGCAAAATAGTTTGCAGCCTTAGTGTAGTCTTCCATATTAAAATAGAAGGCACCGGTTTCCAGGATATAATCCAGATTTTTCGGATCTTGCTTGATCAGAGAAAGCAGGATTTCTTCGGCCTTGGCGTCGTCCTTCAGCTCTTTCTGATAGATGTCTTTCAGGCGGATCATCGGCTCAAAACGCTCGGGATTGAGCTTTGCGGCCAATTCAAAGATTTCCATAGCTTCCTGGGTGTCGCCGGCTTGCAGAGTAGCATCTCCGGCACGATAGATACGGGTCCAGGCACCCTCACGGCGGCGGGTCATATCTCTGATATCCAGACGCTCTTCGTCGCTGAGCTTATCAAAGGTAGCATACACTGCCAGAGATTGGCTGTAGAGCTCATAGGCGTTTTTATTGTATTCCACGGATCTGGCTGGGAAGTTTTCAGCTTTATGCAGGTTGATATCTGCTAACCGGCGCAGAGAAATGGCGTGATCGGGATGTGCCTCCAGCACCATGAGGTAAAACTGTTCAGCTTTTTCCACATTCTCCTGAGCGTAATACACCCCGGCAGTTTTTGCGTTTACATTGGCCTGCGGACTTAGTTTTTGTCTGGTCTTAAAAGTGCTGCAAGCACCCAGTGCTAATGCTAAAGCCAGCAGGATAATATTGAGTTTTCTCATTAGGATACTCCTGTAATCATCATTTCTTCCAATAAATCTGGATCGCTGATATCAGTCAAGCCATTTTTCACCTCAAAGCTATGCTTAATATATCTTTCAAAGCCCTATAGATATGGGGGACAGATGGATAACCATCAATAAGCTGAAAGTGACTCCATTTTGTTCTTGACGGATGAAGCGGCAGACAGAGTATTGAACAAATAAACCTTTAATCAAAGCCAGTGAGCTTGAAAGGAGCAAAAAAGAATGAAACCTCAATTTTCAGGACGCAATGTCTTCGATCTGGACGACTATTCCCGTGAAGATATCCTTTACATACTGGAAGCAACCAAAAGTATGAAAGAGATCAACTTACGCGAATACAAGAAAATCCCTACTTTGAAGGGGAAAACCATCTGTACCCTGTTTGTGGAAAACAGCACCCGCACCAGGATGAGCTTTGAACTGGCGGCAAACCGCCTCTCCGCTGATGTGGTGAGCTTTCAGGCCAGCGTGTCTGCCCTGCAAAAAGGCGAGAGCCTGCAAGATACCGTATATACCTTAAACGCCATGGGTATAGACCTATACTGCATCCGGCACAATTCTCCCGGCAGCCCGCAATTAGTACACAAATACTCCGGCAAACCTGTGATCAATGGGGGAGACGGACGCCATGCGCATCCCACTCAGGCTCTGCTGGACATCTATTCCATCTGGGAAAAGAAGGGCGATCTGGACGGCCTCAAGGTAACCATCGTAGGCGATATCCTCAACAGCAGAGTGGTGCGCTCAAATTTGATCGGAATGGCCAAACTGGGTGCCAAAGTTACCGTCTGCGGCCCCAAAACCCTGATGCCCGGCAGTATGGAAAGTGTATATGGTTGCAGAGTAGAATACGATCTCGCCCGGGCCCTGCATGACGCTGATGTGGTGATGGGGCTCAGGATGCAATTTGAACGGATGACCGAGGGCCTGTTTCCCAGCCTGGAAGAATATAGCAAACACTATGTGCTCTCCAGCCAGACTTTGAAATATGCCAAACCGGACGCTTTGATCATGCACCCGGGGCCTATGAATCGCGGTGTGGAAATTCTGCCTGAAATCGCGGATGGTGAGCACAGCATAATCGTGGAACAGGTAGCCAATGGAGTGGCAGTTCGCATGGCACTGATGTTCCTGATTCTAAGCGGTAAAGCTTGAAGGAGAAAATGATGAAGACTATCATAAAAAACGCTTTAATCTATTTGGATGGTAAGCTGGAGCGCAAAGAGCTTTTGATCGATAACAAGCGCATCGCCCAGATTGCAGATACGATATTTGATAAAGCTGATCAGATCATCGACGCGGGCGGAGCTTGTGTATTTCCCGGATTCATCGATATTCATGCCCATCTCAGAGATCCGGGGCAGACTCACAAGGAGGATATCAAGTCCGGTACCCAAAGCGCAGCCAAGGGAGGATATACTCTGGTCTGCGCCATGCCGAATACAGACCCTGTGACCGATAACATCGCCTCGGTGGAATACATCCAGCTCCGAGCCAAAGAGTATGGCAGCGTCCGGGTCTATGTGATCGGAGCACTTACCAAGCACAGCCTGGGAGAGGAAATCAGTGAAATGGCCACCATGAAATCCGGGGGCATCGTAGCTGTGAGTGACGATGGCAAATGCGTGCAAAATGCCCGGCTCATGCTCTCCTGTCTGCGCTATGCGGCAAATTTCGACATCCCAGTGATCATTCATCCAGAGGATTACGCTTTGGCTGGAAAAGGCCAGATTAGTGCTGGCAAAGTGGCTACCCGCACCGGACTCTCCGGTATTCCCGGTTTGGCCGAAGAGGTGATCATCGCCCGCGATATCATGCTGGCCGAAAGTGCCGGAGCCAAACTGCATATTGCCCATATCTCCACGGCGCGTTCCCTGCAATTGGTGCGTGAGGCCAAAGAGCGTGGCCTGCCCGTCACTTGCGAGGTCACGCCTCATCATCTGGTTTTGACCGATGAGGCCTGCCTGAACTTTGATACGAATACCAAGATGAAACCTCCCTTAAGAAGCGAAAGTGACCGTTTGGCCTGTGTGCAGGCTTTGAATGATGGTCTGATAGATTGCATCGCCACAGACCACGCCCCCCATGCCGATTTTGAGAAAGAGCGCGAATTTGATCATGCACCCTTTGGCATTATCGGTTTTGAAACTGCCTTTGGCATCCTCTATGATCGCTTGGTAAAAACCAAAGTCATCGAGCTTTCCACCTTGGTGGATAATCTCAGTAAAAAACCGGCAAAGGTGCTGAATCTGCCCGGAGGCGAAATCAAAATCGGAGTCAAAGCCGATCTTACCATCATAGATTTGAACGCTTCCACCACTTATACCAAAGAGAATATCCTTTCGAAAAGCAAGAACACCCCCTGGATAGACCAAACCATCGCCTCAAAAGTGATGTACACCATCAAAAGTGGCATCATCACCTATAAGGATCAATAAATGAACAAAACTCTATACCGTCAACGCGCCATCCAGCTCAGAGAAGAGCTTTCTGATGAGTACTTCATTCTCTGGATCTGGGATGAGGCTTTGGGAGCAGCGGGCAAACCCGGTCAATTTTACAATGTCCGCGCCCTGGCCAGCTTTAAGGATGCCCAAAATTCCGGCAAGATCCCCAAACTCTTCAGTCCTATCAGTATTTACGACAATCAAGGTGGCCGGATCGGCTTTATGATCAAGAAAGTAGGGGAGGGCACCCTCGCTCTCTCCAAACTGCGGGCGGGTGACACGCTGGAGCTGATCGGTCCCTCTGGAAACGGATTTCCCATCTTCAGCGGCAAGCGAGTCTTGCTGGTGAGCGGTGGCATCGGCTATCCTCCTTTGTGGTATCTCCAAAAGGAGCTGATCAATCACAATCAGGTTTATTGGATGCACGGCGGGGCGCGTCAGGGAGATATTTTCCCTTGTGATGAGATGTGGACAGAAGATGGCTCCATCGGCCGCCACGGCAGAGTTTGTAACGGGATGCGGGAGAATATTGCCAGGTATGACGTGGATCTGATCTATAGCTGCGGGCCTATGCCCATGCTGGCTTCTGCCGCTCAGATTTCTCAGGAATTGGGCATAGAGCATTATGTCTCGCTGGAATCATACATGGCTTGTGGGATCGGGGTCTGCCATGGCTGCGCCGTTCCCATTGGCAGCAAAGACACTTGGGATTATCTCAGGGTCTGCAAAGAAGGCCCTGTTTTCAAGGCTGAGGAGGTGAGATGGGAACTGTTGTGAACGACAACAAGAAAACAAGACCCAATGCCAGCGAGCTTTTGCACAGCAAACTGGGCGTTTTGGAGCTGAAAACTCCGCTTACCGTAGCTTCCGGCACTTTTGATCTGGAAAGTCTGGAGTTCTTTGACCCCGCCTGTCTGGGCGCATTTGTCTGCAAGACCATTACCAGGCAGCCCAAAAAAGGCAATCCGCCGCCCCGCCTATATGAGACCGAGGCCGGACTGCTAAATTCCATTGGCTTGCAAAATCCTGGACTGGATGCTTTTATCGCAGACAAACTGCCAGTGTACCGGGAAAGTCTGCACATACCGCTGATCGTCAGCATTTCTGGCTCCAGCATTGCTGAATTTGCCGAAATGATCGAAAGCCTGGAAGCCTGTGCGGGTATCAGCGGTTACGAGATCAATGTCTCCTGTCCCAATGTGGAAAATGAAGGAATAGCTTTTGGCATCTCATCTGAGATAGTTTACAAATTAGTCCTGCAGCTCAGCTCTCTCACCCAGCGCGAGCTCTGCATCAAGCTCAGCCCCAATGTGAGTAATATCGCCGAGATAGCCCAGGCTGCCGAGGCTGGAAAAGCCAGCTCAATCGCTCTGATAAACAGCGTCTATGGCATGGCGATAGACTATCGCACCGGAAAATCCAGGATCAAAAAAGGCATAGCTGGATACACCGGAATCGGGATCAAACCCGTGGCTCTGGCACTCACCCACAAGGTCGCACAAGCTGTAGATATCCCCATTTTGGCCATGGGAGGGATCTACACCTGGCAGGATGCTCTGGAATTTATCTGGGCCGGAGCTTCAGCCATAGCCCTCGGTACGGCGAATTTTGTGAACCCTCTGGCTGCCCCAGAGCTGATCATGGGGCTGGGAGAGTTTTTGCTTCAGCAAGAGCTCAGTATCTCTGAGATCAGGGGGAAAGTCAAAATCTGAGCAAGAGCATTACCGTAACGCTGATTCATCCGGCCGTAGCACTGTCTTCAGACGGTGCGAGTGGTGAGCAGATAATAGTCACACGGATCGTACGAATTAGACGGATTTACACAAATAAAGAGCGTAATGGCTAATGGATCCGGTTGGGTAGCTGCTGGATTTGCAAACATCTTGTTCGTAGAGCACGAGACCTGCTCTCTGGTTTCAAGTCTGTTTCCCTTTTTTCCAAGGCTTGGCCTTGCTCGACACGAGACGTATCGAATCCAGTAGCAGGCCAATCGAATCCGGTAGCAGGCAAATCGATTCCAGCAGGTTTGGGCTTTAGTAGCCTCAGTTAATTCAGGCTCAGTGCCTGATACAGTGCTTTGATGTCCTTGATCTTACGAACCTTCTGAGTTGATTTGACCCTGGCAAAGCCAGAGACAAAGATGTTTTCATAGCCCAGTTTGCTTGCCTCCGAGATTCTGGCTTCGAGCTGGGATACTGGCCGCACTTCGCCATTGAGGCCCACCTCACCTATAAACACGGAGCTTTCCGGCAGGGGAGTATCTTTCAAACTGCTGATTATCGCGGCCAGGATAGCCAGATCCAGCGAAGGATCTGCGGATCTTATTCCTCCCGCCAGATTGATGAAGACGTCATTGCTCCTCAGATACAGGGAAAGGTTTTTCTCCAGAATGGCCAGCAAAATGGCCAGTTTCTTTTGTTCGAGGCCTACCACCACCCGCTGTGGAGTGCCATAATTTGATCCAGTGGCCAGGGATTGAACCTCCACGATAAAGCTGCGGGTGCCTTCGATGATGCAGCCGATGGAAGTGCCGATCTGAGCCAGTTCATTGGTCAAAAACACGGAATTGGGATTATCCACCTGAACGAGACCGAGATTGGTCATTTCAAAGAGGCCGATTTCATTGGTGGAGCCAAAGCGGTTTTTTACAGCCCGTAAGATTTTGTATTGATTGCGCAGCTCACCCTCAAAATAAAGCACGGTATCCACCATGTGTTCCAAGATCTTGGGCCCAGCCACATAGCCATCTTTGGTCACGTGTCCCACCATAAAAATCGGCACACCCAGGCTTTTGCTGCATCTGAGCAGGCGATTTGTGCTTTCCCTGAGCTGGGTGATGCTGCCAGGGATGGAATCTATCGAAGAGAGGCTGATGGATTGGATACTATCTACTATGGCGAGTGCCGGAGTTTCTTCTTCTATGGTAGCGATGATGTGTTCGGTATCGTTTGTGCACAAGAGCAAGATGTTTTCACTGGTTACTTTCAGGCGCTTGCTGCGCATGTGAATCTGTGCTGCACTTTCCTCTCCAGAACAGTAGAGCACTTTCTTGCCGGTTTTTCCCAGCCATTCGGCCAATTGCAACATCAGGGTGGATTTGCCGATTCCCGGTTCTCCCCCTATCAAGATCAACATTCCGGTCACGATGCCTCCGCCCAAAACCAGGTCCAATTCGGTATTTCCGCATTTGATGCGGGCTTGCTCCCTGGCGTCGATCGAGACTATCCTTTCCGGTTTGGGATGGGAAGCCGTCACACCATGGACAGCAGCTTTCCCTGTGATTCGCTTGCTTTCCTTCAAGGTGCTCCAACTTCCGCAATTTGGACACTTTCCGCTCCATTTCGTTGCTTCATGCCCACAATCTGTGCATACAAAAGTGCTGGCCATCGTCCTCTCCTTATCAGCTTAGTTGAGACACTTTGCAGGATCGGGCGTTTGTGGCAAGTGATTTTTATTTGCGCCTTTGAGCTGGCCTTTGTCTCATCCCTGCCTTAAGTACTAACGTTTCTCACACCTAAGTTATTGATAAACGCCTTGTACTGAAGACTATCAATTCACGCAATCTGTTTCATAGATTGAGCATTTTATATTTCTTTAGTATTGGAAGTCTTTAGCTCTGAAAGAGCCAAATTGCTGCTGATGACAGCTTAAAGCCTCTTGTGGTCAGGATACTTGAAGAAGCAGAATGCCGCAGGCTTGGTAAATAAATGAAACCTTAGGCAAACTTAAGCACGATGGGGGCGTTTCATTCCCGGTTGCGAAATCCATTTCAGGTGGATTCAGATAGAATTGGCGTAACGCAATCTGCCCGAGCCCCGAAGGACGCTATATTAGATAGCAAAATCCTATTTGTATTTGAACCTTTCTCCCTCTCTCCAAGGCCTCGATCATGTCTTTATCTACCCTTAATCAAGCGTTAATAATTAACGCTTGATTAAGGGTAGATGAAGGTGTGATCAAGTTCCCAGAATGAGAAGGAAGCGCCCAGGAATGCTGGTTTATCCACAAGATGAATACTTTAGGTATGGGTAACAAACCACATTAGCTTCAAAGGTAAACTATCTGCCAATCGATAGTACCGGAGCTATGGCAAGCTCCGGTAAGTAGCCACAGGATGCCATTCCTCTGCATTTATACATCTGCCAGTCTCCCAAGGCATAACCCAATAAACCCTTGCGTATTCTTCAAAGATGAAACGATTGTAGAGAGAAAGGGCGCTACTTTCCTCCCAGCGGAAGATTTTATTTAACTGATTTGGGCTATTCTTTGATATGTCATTGTGATATCTCCTGTTGTCATTATGTGTATTTTGAATTACCCCAATAAGATACGAGATATTCCTGTTAAGTTCTATCTCTAACTATCCTGTTGCCAGATAGAAGCTTGCGCAAGTGAGAAATGTTAGTTAAGTATTTAATGTTTAGAGCCTGGTTGTATAAAGACTCACATGATAGTGTAAATTTCAACTCGTAGTTTTATGGGTGTTAAACATTTAACTATATTTGCTTTGTGCTATCTATCTAAGCTCAAAAGATTCCAGGCTTTCGGCTCCAGCTACAGAGTGATCGTCTTTTAGGCTCTGTGATACTTCTGCAAGACAGCCTTACCACCTTGGTTGTAGTAAAGATGACCTGAAGATAGCAGGGAAAAAACCTCCTATATTCACGTCTTCTTTACCATAAGCTATGCGGAGAGAACACTTGAAGTCACTGGACAGAGCAAAGGAAACGAAATTTGCTTATGATGATAGAGGGGAAAATGCCCACTAAAGATAAGTCCTTGACAGCGAACTGATTTCACAATAGTAAACGATCTGGGGCTTTCATAAACAGAATAATTCTTAGTCTAACAAACAGGATAATCCAATTGACGATAGCCTGAGAAAGATAAATAAATTTTGCTTCTGAGAATAATTGCTCTATTATATGATTTAAGGAGTCATGTGATGAAACCCAAGATAGTAGTTTTTAGCACACCCAGTTGTTCATGGTGTAAAAAGATAAAAGAATACCTAAAGTCCAATGGACTTACATATAAAGAAATAGACGTGTCTAAAGATTCTGCTGCTCGTGCAGATATGATCCGCAAAACGGGTCAGGAAGGAGTTCCGCAGACTTGGATTAATAACCAACCAGTAGTTGGTTTCGATCGGGCAAAGCTCGACCGGCTCTTAGAGATCAAAAAGTAAACATAAAGAATAGGAGAAACAAAAATGAAAAACTATGCAGAAAAGTTCAACGAACTCATCACCCGCTTACAAGTGGTGTTAAGCGACATCGATTATGCGCAAAAAGCCTGCCTGCAGGCCGGACGCATGGAGTGCCTCTTGCTGAATCATCTATATGAGACCAAGGTTCCGGCAAATATGAACGAGCTGGCCAAGGTGCTCAATGTCTCTCACAGCCGGGTAACCCGCATCATGGACAACCTGGTAAATAAGAAACTTGTCACCCGTAAACCCAGCGAGGAAGACCGTCGTTGCTGGTTCGCCATCATTACCGAAAAAGGTAAGAAACTCGCTGAAAACAGCCAGAAATCAATCCTGGATCAGCAGGAAATGCTGCTGGATAAAATTCCTCAAAAAGAAGTCGATGAGATCTACAAAGCTATCAAAAAGTACGTGGAACGATATGAGGAAGTCCTGAAAGAAACCTATATAGAGATTTAGCGTGGCAACTACAGTAGTAACCAAATGGATCGGGGATCTCAAGTTTGATTCCCTGGTTACCGGTCATCACGTGATCATAGATGCAGATCCGAAAAGTGGCGGGCATGATACCGGTCCTCGTCCCAAAGCTCTGCTTTTAACGTCACTAACCGGTTGTGCGGGGATGGATGTAGTATCCATTCTCAAGAAGATGAAGGTGGAAGATTACTCTTTTGAAATGCAAGCGGAAGGGGAGTCCACTACGGAGCATCCCGTGATCTTTCATACTATCACCCTGAGCTTCAAATTTGTCGGAGACGATTTGCCGCAGGATAAGATCGTGAAAGCAGTAAGTCTTTCCAATGATAAGTATTGTGGAGCCAGCGAAATGCTGAGGCAGGCTGCAAAGCTTATAGTGAAGATTTATATAAATGACATAGAGGTAAAACAGTGAAATACATTTTGATCATACTCCTGATATCAATGGTCGCCGTATTGGGCTGCACGCCAGCTCAGGACTCTGCAGAATCTGCTGAAGACTCCTATGAGATGGCCGCCGATGCTATAGAATATGAACTTGGTGCCTGGAGCGAAAACTGGGATCTGGCTATGAACGCAGCCAAAGAGCTGAAGCGTCCCGTCCTGGTGAATTTCACAGGCTCAGACTGGTGCATGTGGTGCATCAGACTGGTGAATGAAGTCTTTTCAAAAGATGAATTTCATGAGTATGCCAAAGAGAACCTCATCCTGCTCAAGCTCGATTTCCCCAGCAAAATCACCCAATCTGCAGAGCTTAAAAAGCAGAACGAAACCTTGCAAAACCAATTTGGCATTCAGGGATTTCCTACTATTTTGCTTCTGGACAGCTCTGGCAAGGAAATCGGCCGTACCGGATATCAACAGGGCGGCGTTCAGAGCTACATAAAACATCTGCAGAGTATCTTGAAATAAACCTGAAACCTGTAGTTAAATCATGAAAAAGCCGGTTTATGCCGGCTTTTTAGCTGCTGCGGCAAAAATCCATTTGACAGTATTGCCCTGCCTTAGACTTTGTTTAAGCTAAATACAAAATAAAAGAGAGAGAATGAGCCTAATCCAAATCATCGATCTGGGAATTGATTTTGGCGGACACTATATCCTGAAAGATATCAATTGCACGATCGAACACAATAGCCGCATTGGCCTCATCGGGGCTAACGGCAGCGGCAAAACCACTTTGATCAAATTGATCCAGAAAGTGCTGCGTCCCACATTGGGTAAGGTAGTGCAGGCCAAACAGTGCAAAATCGCCTATCTTGAACAGAATCCTAGCTTAAATGCAGAGCATAGTCTGCTAAAATACATTGAATCTGCCAGAGGGGATATCCGCGATCTCAAAGAGAAAATGGAGGCTCTTTCGGCAGCTCTGGCAAAGAAAGAAGATGAAGCCCTGCATAAAGAACTGAACAATACTGTGGAAAGAATGCACGAGATCGGTGCTTTTGAACATGAGAATGAGATCAAATACGTGCTCAGCTCTCTGGGTTTTGGGGAAGAGGTCTGGAGCCGGCGCATCGGAGACTTTAGCGGAGGAGAGCAGACCAGAATCTGCCTGGCCTGGCTGCTGCTCTGCCCTTATGATCTTTTGATCCTGGATGAGCCTACAAACCACTTGGATATCGCCATGATCCGCTGGCTGGAAAATTATCTCTGCGAGCACACCAAGCCTTATCTGGTGGTCTCTCACGATCGTGTCTTCCTGGATAAAGTCACCCGCAGTATCTATGCCATTGAGAATACCAGACTCAGCATCACCAAGGGGAATTACAGCTCATACTATGAGGCGCGGCAGATCGCAGTGATGGCCGAAGAACGGCAATTTGAACGGCAGCAGAAGCTGATCTCGGAGACTACTACCTTCATCCAAAAGAACCTCGGCAGCCAAAAAACCAAGCAAGCCCAATCCCGGCAAAAGATGCTGGAAAAGCTGGAGCTTGTGGATGCGCCGGCCGCCCAAAAGCAGTTCCGGCTGCGTCTGGAAAGCACTGCCCGTAGTGGTAACGATGTCTTCCGCTTGCACAATGCCAGCTTTGGCATCGGTGAATCTCTGCTTCTGGCCCAAAAAGTGGATATCGAAGCCCATTGGCAGGATCGCATCGCCGTAATCGGCCCCAACGGCTGTGGGAAATCCACTCTCCTGCGCATACTGCTGGGTGAATATGAGATCACTAAGGGAGATTTTTACTCCGGAGCCAGCCTGAAGATAGGTTATTACGATCAACATCAAAACACTTTGGACCCCAGCCTCACGGTGATGCAAACTCTGTGGAATCTGGTACCGGCCGAGCCCAAAGGCTATGTGCTGAGTTGGTTGGCGCGCTTCGGATTCATTGGAGACGATGTCGAAAAGAAGATTCCGGTGCTCTCTGGAGGGGAGAAATCTCGCCTCTATCTCAGCGTTTTGATCCATGAACGTCCCAATCTCTTGATCCTGGACGAGCCCACCAATCATCTCGATATCCCTATGCACGATGCGCTTTTGCAGGCCCTGCAGGACTTTGAAGGCACGATTATCTTTGTTTCTCACGATCGCCATTTTATCAAGTCTTTGTCGAATAAATTCTGGGTCTTCAACCGCCAATTGCTTAATGGCCGCATCCTAAAGACCATTTCGGAGCCGGATCTTGCAGCAGAAGCGGCGATAGAGCTGGCCTTCAGCGAGCCGGAATTGCCCAGAAAAGAGAAGCCTGAACCGCGCCTGAAAAAGCGTAAGATCAATCCCTGGCATTTGGAACAGATCGAAAAAGAGATTTTAAGCCTTACAAATGAACGCTGCGAAAACCAGCAACGCCGCGAGGAAATACACCAAAGCCTCTCTGAATCTGCCACTTATTCTGATAGCACGCGGGTAAGAGAGCTCAATGAAGAAGAGAAATCCATTGAGCAGCACCTTCTGGCTATAGACAAGCAGGTCAGCACTCTGGAACACGAATATCTGGTCTTGGCCTGTGAAGACTAAGCGCATCGGTTTTACCACCTCTTTGCCGGTGGAAGTGCTTTATGCAGCAGGACATATCCCCATCGATCTGAACAATATCTTCCTCAGTCAGGATTCCAGTGGGCACATCCACCAGGCGGAGCTCAAGGGCTTTCCGCGCAGTCTCTGCTCCTGGATCAAGGGGAATTTCTCCTCCGCTTTGTGCTCAGAGCTGGATGAAGTGATCGGGATCGTGCAGGGAGATTGCTCAAATTCCAGCTCCCTTTTGGAGATGATCGCCGAAGAAGGCATAGACATCTATAGGTTTTCCTTCCCACCTGAACAGGAGTATTCTGCCTTGGATAAGCAGATCTCGCGCTTGGAAGAGCACTATGGCGTTAGCCGCAAACAGACCCTTCAGGCCAAAACCTGGCTGGATGCGATCCGCGTGAAACTCATCGAATTGGATAGATTATCCTATCTGGAGCGCAAGGTCTGCGGCAGGGACAATCATCTCTGGTTGGTGAATTCATCGGACTTTCAGGGTGATCCGACGCGCTTCGAAAAGGAATTGGATGAATTCCTCTATCAGGCCAGAGCATCAGAGCCGCTGCCCACTCGCTTGAGAGTAGGCTATCTGGGTGTGCCGCCAATCTTTAGAGATCTCTACGACTCCGTTTCGGAGCTGGGTGGAGACGTGATTTTCAACGAAGTGCAAAGGCAATTCTCCATGCCTCACATGAAGCGGGACATAGTAGAGCAATATCTGGTATATACCTATCCTTACAGCGTCTTAGACCGCCTCAAAGACATCAAAGAGCAGATTCAGCTCAGGAAAATAGAGGCGATTATCGCTTACACGCAAGCCTTTTGCCATCTGCAGATCGATAATCTCTTGCTCAAAAAACACATCAAGCTGCCTTTCCTGAATCTGGAAGGGGAATTGCCGGAAAAGCTGGATTCCAGAACCATCCTGCGCTTGGAAAGCTTCTTTGAGGTGCACTCTTGAGGATAGCCCTGGGCCTCAGCGGAGGCATAGACAGCGCGATGTCTGCCCTGATACTGAAAGAGCAGGGGCATGAAGTGATTGGAATTACCATGACCAAATGGAGCCCTTCCAGCGGTATAAACAGTGCCGATAAAAGGGGCTGCTACGGCCCCAGCGAACCCGCAGCACTCACAGCCGCGATCCAGTCCGCCGCCAAACTGGGTATCGAGCATCATATCATCGATCTGGAAGCGGAATTCACCGATATAGTCCTGAAATACTTCACCGAGAGCTATGCGCAAGGCCGAACTCCCAATCCCTGCGTAGTCTGCAATAGCCAGATCAAGTTTGGCGTCTTGATCCAAAAGGCGCGGGATATAGGCCTCCGGTTTGAGAAGTTTGCCACCGGACATTATGCCAGGACGCTCTATCACGAGCCTTCACAGCGCTGGCAGCTTCTCGCCGCGGCAGATTCCCTCAAGGATCAGTCCTATTTTCTCAGTCTGCTCAGCCAAGAGCAGCTTGCCCTCTGCCTTTTCCCTTTGGGAGATAGGAAGAAGTCTGAGCTCAAAGAATTTGCCAAAGCGCAGGGCTACGAGCATCTGATCAAAAAGCAGGAAAGCCAGGACTTTTTGGAGAGTACTGACAGCAGCCCGCTGTTTAGAGATTACAAGGTGGAAGCAGGTGATTTTGTAGATCAAAACATGAAGGTTTTAGGCCGGCATAAAGGCTTGATCCATTACACTATCGGCCAGAGGAAGAATCTGGGCCTGGCTGGCTTTGCCGAGGCGCAGTATGTATTGGCGCTGGAAACCGCGCAAAATCGCGTGATCATAGGCCCCGAGCGGGATTTGTACAAAGATACTTTAACTGCCACCAATGTGAATTGGATATCTATCCCAGAGCCAACGGAAACCCTTACTTGCACCGCCAAGATCAGGCTGGCGCAGACCCCTCAGCCCTGCCGGGTGGAAAAGCTAACCGATGGCAGCTATCAAGTCCGCTTTGCCAGTCCCATCTCCGCCATCACCCCCGGGCAAGTAGTAGCTTTTTACGATGCTGATCTCGTCCTCGGCGCCGGCTTTATCCGCCAATAATTCTCAATTCTCAATTAATTCTACATTCTACATCCTAAATTCTACATTAGTTGAAATTCTCAATTCTCAATTCTCAATTAATTCTACATTCTACATCCTAAATTCTACATTATCATCACTCCCATTCTATCGTCGCCGGCGGCTTCGAACTGATATCATAGACCACTCTGGAGATGCCTTTTACCTCGTTACAGATGCGGCGAGAGACCATCATCAGAAAGTCCCAGGGAAACTGGGTGACCTCCGCAGTCATGCCATCCACGCTATTCACGGCTCTTAAGGCGCAGACCTGTTCATAAGTGCGTTCATCGTTCAGCACTCCCACACTGCGGATCGGCAGCAGCACCGCAAAAGCTTGCCAGGTGGTATGATAAAGCTTATTTGCCCGCAGCTCCTGGATAAATATCTCATCTGCAGCTTGCAAGATTCGCACCTTTTCTGCATCAATAGGCCCCAGGATACGCACGGCCAGACCAGGTCCGGGGAAGGGATGCCGCATCACGAATTCATCGGGCAGATTCAGGGCTTTGCCCACTTCTCTGACCTCGTCTTTGAAGAGCTCACGCAGGGGCTCGATTAGCTTCAGCTTCATATCCTCGGGCAATCCGCCCACGTTGTGATGGCTTTTTATCGTTACCGGAATCCCGCCGGCAAAAGACACGCTTTCGATCACATCCGGATACAAGGTTCCCTGCGCCAGATACTTGGCATCTGGGAATTTGGCCGCTTCCTGGTCAAAGATTTCGATAAAGGTAGCGCCGATGATCTTCCGCTTTTGTTCAGGATCGGAGACGCCTTCCAAACGTGAGAGGAAGAGGGCCGAGGCATCCACGAAGTTTATCTTGAGGTCTGGAAAGGACCTGAACATTTCTTGCACCCGGCTCGCTTCCTGAAACCGCATCATTCCCGTATCCACGAAAATGGGGAGGAGGCGTGTGCCGATGGCCTTATAGAGCATAGCCGCGGACACCGAAGAATCCACTCCACCGCTCAGGCCCAAAATCACCTTGTCATCACCCACTTGCTCTCTGATCTTGCTGATGCACTCAGAGCTGAAGGAGCCTGCATTCCAAGCTGCTTTCAGACCGGCTATTCTGAAGAGGAAATTCTCCAAAATCACTTTGCCGCACAAGCTGTGATGCACTTCCGGATGAAATTGGAGGGCGTAAATGGGCAAATTCCGATGTTTGATGGCGGCATGTGCCGAGCCATGTGTAGATGCCAAAACCACCAGCTCCGGGCTCAGGGTTTGCACTTTATCCGCATGACTCAGCCAAATCTGGGCATCGCTTTCTATGCCGTCCAGCAAGGGGTCGTCCTGGACTATTTTTAGCTCGGCTTTGCCATATTCACGCTCTGGTGCATAGACTACATGGGCGCCAAAATGCTCTGCAACCATTTGCATACCATAGCAGATACCCAGGATCGGGATGCCGAGGTCCCAAATGCCTTGGTCCGGTTTGGGAGCATCGGTGTGAACTATGGAAAAGGGGCTGCCGGAAAGGATGAGAGCCCTGGGATTTAAGGCTTTAATCTTTTGTATAGACAGGCTGTAGGGATGGATCTCAGAGAAAACTCCAAGCTTCCGAATCTTGCGCGCAATGAGCTGCGTATATTGAGAACCAAAGTCCAGAATGATTACACTATCTTGCATTATTCTTTACCTCACAAAGGGGTTGTTGAGCTTTTCCATACCGATGGTGGTGCGGGGGCCGTGTCCGGGGAAGACCACAGTGTCATCGGGCAGGATGAAGAGCTTATTCTTGATGGAATCAATGATCTGCTCGTGTGAGCCTTTGGGAAAATCTGTGCGTCCGATGCTGAGCTCAAACAGAGTATCTCCCGAAATCAGAAGTTTTCCGGCCAGCAGGCAAATGCCTCCAGGGGTGTGGCCGGGAGTATGGATTACCTTGAGCTGATGAGTCCCCAGCTCGATAATATCGCCATCATGCAGCAGCCGGTCGGCCGGTTCTAACTTTAGCGGTGTGCCCATGAATTCACTGAGGTTCTTCTTGTTGTCCACCAGCATCTTTTGATCTGCTTCATGAATCATGATGGGGCAGCCGAAAGCTTCTTGAAAATAGCTGTTTCCGCCGATGTGATCTCCGTGACCATGGGTGTTGACTATGCCTTGCAGCTTCAGTCCCTGCTTTTTAATTAACTCCAAAAGCGAACTATCCGGAGCCGCAGGATCGATGAGCAGGGCCTGTTTACTCTTCTCATCCCAGATCAGCCAGGTATTGGTCTGAAAGGCTGGTAAGAGGATAAATACTTCGATTTTTAACATAATATATCCTTTTTAATCGTACGAAATTCGATATTGTTTGAGGAGTTCTGGGCCGACTTTTTGCCCATTATACTCTGTAGCTTTCTTCCCTTGCTGGATGATGATGGTTCCACTTTGGGGAGCTTTGGGGTGATAAGTCCAGAAGATCTTCAAGGCCAAATCCAGCATCAGGGGATCGGTCAATTCGCCGGTCAAAAGCCCCAGAGGCCCGATCTGATCTTTGGCTTTCAATAGAGTATAGCCCTGGCAGATTCGTTCTAAAGAGCCGTTTTCTTTCTCATCTCTGCCAATGATGAGTTTGGTGGTGTCAGTCAGGCGAAAGTGCCGGCCATATTTGAGCAATTCCAGATTCTCCTTATCCATTTGCTGATGGGAGATCAGGTCTCGCAGCCGCAGCGTATAATTCTTATCTGTAAGCAGGCAGCCCCCTGCTGGTGGGGGAAAGCGGGTGATGCCCAGCTCGCTGGCCAGATCTAATTGTCTGGTGCGCCCTCTGCCATGGAAATCTAACATATCGGCAGCATCCACCCAGCCTTCGCTAAGGGGTGCAGTGTCCCGCAGCAGTTTCTGGCAGAGAGGACGGATAATGAGCTCGCGATAGCCACTTAGGTTTCCTACCTGGTTCATGGCATTGCTGCGCTGGCTCATCGGTCTTTGTCCTATGACTTCACCGGAGATCAGATAGCGGGCATTCAGTTCCTCCAGCATATTTCCCGCAGAACGAAACATCAAAGCGTGACAATCTATACAGGGATTGAGGTTTTTGCCAAAACTGGTTTCGGGATTATGCATCATCTTGAGATGCTCTGCTGTGATATCACGGACAATAAGGTCGAGACCATTGTCCCGGGCAGATTCCAAGGCTCTTTCAATAGGCATATAAGGCGTGAGGAAATATACCGGATACACTTTGTAACCGGATTTCTGCATCCATTTTACGGCGAGCAGGCTGTCCAGCCCGCCCGAAAACAGAGCAATCGCTGCATAATCGGATTTATTTTGCTTCATCATCTGATCCTATGCATTAAAGCAGCTATTATCTGTCAAGACTTTTGCCGGATTTGCCTATAGGAAAGTTCCCAGAAAGGCCAGAATTCTATCCAGAATGCCGTTTTCAGCACTCGTTAGGGTATCCAATAGTTAGTTCCCTATCACCGAACTTACTCACTGGCGCACGATTGCAGAAGTCCAGTCTGCAGAGCACGGGACCTGCTCACCTTTGTTTGCCCAGAATGCTTTCTGCGCCGATGGACTGAAAGAAGTCCTGACGCCTAATCAGCGGGAAGTCAACATGAGATCAAGGGCGTTGCTGGCAACGGCAAGGTCTGAAG
>Ga0265294_10001088_pt1 | contig 36795 bp, 26 predicted proteins | sample MunlanPumphouse3_FD_192504 | JGI IMG/M metagenome (GOLD analysis project Ga0265294, IMG submission 192504) | Groundwater microbial communities from a municipal landfill in Southern Ontario, Canada - Pumphouse #3 | ecosystem: Environmental > Aquatic > Deep subsurface > Groundwater | place...
CCACTACCACTGATGCCTTTTGTTTTTTCGTTTTTAATGCGAGTGAACTCCTGGAATAATCGCGACATGTCTTCTTCACTCATACCAATACCGGTATCGGAAACGGATATAGTGATGGAATGTTCATCTTCTCTCATCACACAATTCACCTCACCATTATCTTTATTATACTTTACAGCATTTGATACAAGGTTGTTGAATATTATTTCTATTTCTTGCTGATCGGCTAAATAATAAATTTCGTTGGGCTCTGCATTGATAAAAATCTTTACATTCTTTTGGATGGCCATCGGGCTCATGGTATCTCTCGATATTTTCAACAATGACACCAGATTTAGTTTTTTAACATCACGTGCTTTTTTACCGGATTCCAAACGTGTCAAGTCGAGCATATCCATGATTAAGGTACGCATTCCTTTGATACGTTCCAAGGAACGTTGTATCATCATTTCATAATCGTCGAGGTTATTTCCTACCTGACGTTCTTCCATAATACGTAAATAGCCTTCGATAGCATTAATAGGCGATTTAAGTTCATGTGAAAGCACCGATAGGAACTGAAAACGTATTTGTTTTCCAACCGTATTTAATTGTTTTGTCATTCTTCGGAGGTATAGATTTTTGGTTATACCTTCGATGGATGTTTTCAGTTCCTGAGGGGTGAATGGTTTAGGCACAAAATTGTAAGCCCCGTTGTTTGTGGCTTTTATGGCTAAATCGAGGGAAGCATAGGATGTAATCATCATCACGTTACAATCATATTGCTTTTTATTGATATATTCCAAGACTTCAATGCCGTCAATTCCGGGCAGTTTGTTGTCAAGCAAGACTATATCAATAGCATTTTTATCGATAATGTCAATGGCTTCCTCGCCGGAAGCTGCTTCGAGAATATTAAAATCAAACTCTTCTTCTAAAAAAGGAAAGTCGACACAAAAACCTAATAATATTCTTTTTATTCCCGAACGTATACCGGGTTCATCATCGACAATCAACAAATTCAATTTAGCCATGATTCACAAATTAAGGAGTTAATAATCTAGTCATTTCTAATTTCAACTGTTCGGGACGAAGTCCTTTTTCGAGGTAAAGATCGGCTTTAATCCAACTTTTTTCTTCTGCAGTATCCACACCGAACATCATACCGGTATCGGAAGTTACAGCCGTTACAATAATCACCGGCACATCCGGGTATTTCTTTTTTGTTTTATAGCTTAATATGAAACCGCTGTCGAGGTTTTCCATCATCAGATCATAAATAGCTATATCCGGTTTTTTTGTTTCAATAAATTCTTCTGCTTCTTTCTGCGATTCAACAGCAACTACATTCATACCGAATCCTTTGAGGAGAATTGTGAGTTGTGTGATCATATCTAAATCATCATCAGCTAATAAAACTGTTTTATTTTTTAATATGTCCATAATATTATTTAAATTTTATATTTTTTTTCTAGGAATTTTTATTTTAAAGGTTGTGCCTGTCGGGCCTTTTGTTTTGTCGGCATTTGATTCTATATTGATTTGACCTCTGTGCATTTTTACGATACCATATATAAGAGGAAGTCCTAAACCAGTTCCTTTGCCAATGGGTTTGGTGGTAAAGAAGGGAGTATAAATTTTATCTAAATTTTCTTTAGGGATACCGCATCCGGTATCTTTAATGATAAACTCCACTTCGTTTTCATTCCCATTAAGGGTAATGCTCAATTCACCACCGCTTTCGCCCATAGCTTCCACCGCATTTTTTTCCAAATTAGTAATCACTTGTATCCATTGGTCGGCATCGACCTCTACCATTTTATCACTCAGATTGGATTTAAAGGAAATTTTAACTTTATCGGTAGCGATGATTGATTCAAGGCTGTTTTTAACAAACTCTTCTATATCTACTTCTTTATAACGGACTTGATTTTTACGAGCAAAATTCAGCAATCCACCTACGATACTCTTACAACGATTGGCTTGTTCGGCTATGAGTTTTAAATCATTCCGAATAGTTTCATCTTGCACTTCATCATACAATATATTACTATACATTGTAATAACACCCAAGGGATTGTTCAGTTCATGAGCAATTCCCGCCGAGAGTTGTCCCATATTGGCTAATTTTTCGGTCTGCTTTAAGGTTTGTTGAGCCGAAAGCAGTTTTTCGTTCGAAATATTGAGCGCTTTGATGGAGTTATGAAGTTTTTCTATGGTAAAGGGCAAACACATTTCCGATTCGGCAAGACCTTCTACAATGGCAATCGCATGATCAATACAGGTATTATAGCCGCAAGCACCACAATTCAGATGATCTTGCAAACTTGTTTTACCCATATCGAACAATACCTTTTGAATTTCTTCTTCCGAAGGTAAAGGAATACGCCGATCGGCCGATTGAAATTTTTGGGATAAATCCAAATCTTTAAACCTTTTCATATCGGCTTGCCATTGTTTCATATCCAATTTCTTCACTTTCTCTTTCACGAAACGTTTCAGATTGATCGTTTTATGAAACTGTTGCTTGTCTTTGGTCATACCAGGGCCTAAGATACAACCCTCACAACACAACAATTCAAGATGCAAATCACTGTCGGAATGCTCTTTAAACTCCTTAATGGCTTCTTTGAAATTATTATGACCGGAGGTTACAATGATGTTTTCCACTTTTACATCGTCGGCTCTGTCAACAGCATGTAATTTTCCTCTGTTAATAGGGAAAAGAGAAGATTTATTTCCAATGGGACCATCAAAATCGGCAGGTTTAATTTTTTCGGGAAAGATATTTTTTTGCCAGAAAAGATTTCGCAATTCTTTAAATGTAAGAACAACGTCGACTTCTCTTGATTCCGCTTTTTTAGCCACACAAGGTCCTATAAAGACCGTACTGATATTGTCACCGTATAATTCTTTAGCCACCCTAATACTTGCTATCATAGGCGATACCACAGGAGCCAAATAATCGACTAAATCCGGGGCATAATGACGGACATAAAATACGATGGCCGGACAATCGGTGGATATAGAACGAGGCGTGTTTTTATTGCTATATATTTTATCGTATTCTTTTGCTACGAGGTCAGCTCCAAAGGATACATCCATCACATAATCGAATCCCAATTGCTTGATCATTCCGATCAGCAATTGGTAATCGTTTATGTCGGTAAATTCGGCTGCAAAACTAGGAGCCAGACAGGCTACTTTGGTATTTGAACCATGTAATAATTCTAAGGCATCATTAGTGTTATCCAAATATTTTTTTGCACTCTGACTACAAACGCGGGTGCAATTTCCACAGCCTATACAACGGGAAGATATCACCTCTGCTTGGCCATTGATAATTTTAATGGCTTTTACAGGACATTCTCTCACACAGGTATAACATACCCGGCATCGATCTTTTAGGGTGAAAACTAATCCGTCTTTGAGCTTATTGACCATCACTAATGTTTCAATAGATTATAATAAGACGTCTCTTTCCATGTAACAAGTATGTAAGAGCTCATGGCTTTTATGACTCAAGGGGTGTCCAAAATAGTTATCATAAAGCTCGATAATTTCGGGATTTTTATGCGATACTTTAATGGTTTCACGATCGTCGATGTCATACAAGGATTTCGTACGGGCTTCGATGAATGATCTATCAACACCGATACGTTGTCCACCACCGGCAACACAACCTCCTGGGCATGTCATCACTTCGATAAAATGAACATCGTTTTTGCCGTTTCTAATTTCATCGAGCAATGCTCTTACATTACCCAAACCGCTTATGACAGCCACTCCTACTTCGAGATCATCGTTGATTTTAATTTTAGCTTCTTTCCTTCCTTCGAATCCTCTCACTGCATTGATTTTGAAATCAACAAGTTCTTCGCCGGTAATCTTTTTATAAGCAGTACGTAAAGCAGCTTCCATTACACCACCGGTAGCACCGAAAATTTTACCTGCTGAACTACGAACGCCCATGGGAGAATCGGTAATTTCAGGTTGAATAGTTTTCATATCTATTCCGTGTAAATGTATCAATTCTATTAATTCGCGGGTGGTTATGGCTATATCCACGTCTTTCACTCCGTTACGCCCCATAGTTTCGCGTTGCATTTCAAATTTTTTCGCCGTACAAGGCATAATAGATACCGAAATAATATCTTCGGGTTTCAAATTAGACTGTTCAGCAAAATAACTCTTGATAACCGCACCGGTCATTTGTTGAGGCGATTTACAAGTAGATAAATTATCAATAAAATCAGGAGCAAATTCTTCAATATATTTCACCCAAGCCGGGCAACAGCTGGTGAACATAGGTAGTGTTTTGCCTTCCGTAATGCGTTGTATTAACTCCGAAGCTTCTTCCATAATGGTAAGGTCGGCACCGAAAGTAGTGTCGAACACATATTTAAATCCCATCTTACGAAGGGCTGCATTCAACAAACCATTGATGTCCGTACCGGGAGCCATACCGAATTCTTCGGCTATGGACACAGAAATTGAAGGGGCATATTGAACTACTAAAGTTTTGTCTTTTTGCTGTAAAGCATCTTGTACCATATGGGTTTGATTTTTCTCCGTCAAAGCACCGGTAGGACAAACCATAATACATTGTCCGCAATTTACACAGCTCGATGTGTTAAGCCCTTTCTGCATAGTGGTACCGATAAGGGTTTTACTGCCTCGGTTAATGTATTCGATAGCAGAAACACCAATCGTTTCTTCACACACGCGTACACATCTTCCGCAAAGGATACATTTTTCCGGATCGCGAACGATACTGGTACTGGAATGGTCGAGTTTAAAACTGTTTTTATTTCCGTGAATTCTTCTTTCAATGACGTGATATTCTTTTGCAAGGCTTTGCAATTCACAATTATTGTTTCGTATACAATACAAACAATCATCAGGATGGTTTGAAAGTAAGAGTTCTATAATGGTTTTGCGCGATTCGATGACCCTGGGTGAATTGGTTAATATTTTCATCCCGTCAGAAACAGGGAAAGAGCAAGAGCTTACTAATCTAGGGTTTCCTACTATTTCAACAACGCAAAGTCGACAGGCTCCGGAAGGGATAAAATCATTCATATGACACAAAGTAGGAACTCTGATACCATTCCTTTTTAAAGCGGTCAATATGGTTTCGCCTTCAAATGCCTCTAATTTTTTTCCGTTTACTTCTATTTGAATACTCATATCTAATTTTATATTAAATCATTTCTATTGCATTAAAATTACAGGTTTCTTTACAGGTTCCGCAACCGATACATTTTTCATCCACAATAAAATGAGGAGATTTTTTCGTGCCGATGATAGCATTGGTAGGACATTTCTTAGCACAAAGCGTACAACCTGTACATTTATCGGTTAGGATTCTGAATTTCCTTAACTCCGTACAAGTATGAGTAGCACATTTACGCTCAAAAATATGTTCTTCATATTCTTGCCTGAACCATTTAAGGGTACTTAAAATAGGATTAGGTGATGTTTGACCTAATGCACATAAAGAAGTGTCTTTAATGACGGTTGCCAATTTTTCTAATTGCATGATTCCTTTCATACGTTCGAGGGCAGCTTTTTCGCTGTTAACGGGTTTCGAAGTAATGCTTTCCAAAATTTCAAGCATACGACGAGTGCCTTCGCGGCAAGGAATACATTTACCGCAACTTTCACGTTGGATAAATTCCATAAAGAATTTAGCCACATCAACCATACAGTTGTCTTCGTCCATCACTACCAAACCTCCCGATCCCATCATGGCTCCTACTTTAATAAGAGATTCATACTCGATGGGAATATCTAAGTTTTGTTCGGTAATACATCCACCGGAAGGACCTCCGATTTGTACAGCTTTGAATTTTTTATTTTTAGCAATACCACCGGCTATATCATAAATGATAGTGCGAATGGTGGTTCCCATAGCTATTTCAACCAAACCTGTATTTACTATTTTTCCTGAAAGAGCAAATACTTTCGTGCCTTTCGATGATTCGGTTCCTACAGAACTGAACCAATCGGCACCCATCACAAGAATTTCAGCTACATTGGCAAGGGTTTCTACATTATTAATAATGGTAGGTTTGCCAAATAATCCACTGACAGCCGGGAAAGGCGGACGTGGACGAGGCATACCGCGGAAACCTTCAATACTGTTTATCAAAGCAGTTTCTTCACCGCATACAAAAGCACCGGCACCCATCTTAATTTTTAACTCAAAACTAAACTTAGTACCAAAAATATTTTCGCCTAACAATCCAAGTTTTTTAGCTTGTTCGATGGCAATTTTCAAACGCGTGATTGCCAAAGGATATTCGGCACGGATATAGATATACCCCACCGATGCACCGATAGCATAAGCCGCGATAGCCATTCCTTCGATTAAACGATGAGGATCGCCTTCAATAACGGCACGGTCCATGAAGGCACCGGGGTCACCTTCATCAGCATTACATACTAAATATTTTTGCTTGCTTTCTTGTTGATTGGCAATTCTCCATTTTCTTCCGGTAGGGAAACCTCCACCACCTCTTCCTCTTAAACCACTCTTTTCGATGATGTCGCAAATATCGGCACCGCTATGTTTGGTAAGGGTTTTATATAACCCGGCATATCCACCAAAAGCAATATATTCATCAATGCTTTCCGGATTGATGAGGCCGCAATTCTTTAACACAATTCTTTTTTGTTTTGCAAAGAAGGGATGTTTATTAAAATCGGGCACATCCTTATATTTTTCGGAGGCTCCCATTTGAATTTGTCCTAACAGATCTTTGGCATTGTATTTTGCGGAGAATGCTTGATCAAGAATGCCTTCTACTCTATCATGAGTAACCTTTTGGAAAGAAACTCTGTTTTTTCCGGGCATCTGAACGTCCACGATGGGTTCAACGGCACAAAGACCGATGCAACCTACTTCCATAATATCGGCATCGATTTTTTTATTTTTCAAATACGTTTTAATCGCATTGATGGTTTCGGCAGCTCCGGCTCCTAATCCACATGTGCCGGCACCTACGTAAATAAGAGGTTTATTTATTTTTTCTCTTTTGAGTGTGCTACGTTGATTGTCAACGTCTACATTTTTATTGCCTTGAATAAGGTCCATTAACATTTTTTTATTTTTATCTGTAAGCGTATCCATGTTATTCTTCTTTTTTTCGGTAAGATTCAATAATTTCTTTAATACTTTCTGCTGTTACGTTTGCGTAGAAGCTTCCGTTAATGTTAATCACCGGTGCTAATCCGCAAGCACCCATGCAAGCAACGACTTCAATACTAAACAAACCATCGCGAGTCGTTTGTCCGGCTTTTATCTTCAATACTTTCTCCAACTCTTGAAGTACGGTTAAAGAACCTAAGACATGACAAGCCGTACCTCGACATACCATCACATGGTATTTCCCGGTCGGTTCGAAACGAAATTGATTGTAAAAAGTTGCTACTCCGTAAATTTTACTGGTTGGTATTTTCAACTTCTTCCCTGTTTTTACTATGGCTTCTTCCGATAAAAATCCCTCATTTTCTTGAATCTCTTGAAGGAGAGAAATCAAAGAATCCCTGCTACAATTGTCATATTTTTTCAATATGCTCTCTATTGATTTTCCCATATTTTATTGATTATTATATTAATTAATTTTTTATAAACAATTATTTTTTCCCAAACAAAACATCCATCTTTCAATGGATACTATATTAAAACACGCAAATACCTATTCATAACATAATTATATGCTATGAAACAGGTAAAAATTGACCTCAGAAATGTATTATATATTTAAAATCCTATTAATTTCATGTAGGATTTTTTTGCCGTCAACAGGTTTTCTCACAAAACCATGAACCGGAAACCATATGGATTCTCCTTTTTCTGATAAATAATCAATACCGGCCTTTCCTGAATTGATATCTTTTACTAAAATCACATGTAGATCTTTAAATCCGGGATTTTTACGAAACTCACGAGCCATTGCCTGAACATCAGGTTTGGTAGTGGTTAAAATATCAATAGATGTCTGCATCAAAAATGGCATTTTTCTTAATTCAGGATCATCTGTTATTTCTTTTGCTAACTCAAAACCTTCGTAATGGGTCGTCATCATCACATCCAGAATGGCTAAGTCGGGTTTCTCTTCCCGAATTTTTTTCATACCTTCTATTTTATTACTGGCAGAGATTACTTCAAATCCCTCTTTTTTCAAAATAGTTTCTACTATGGTGATAACATCAATGTCATCGTCGATTATCAAAATTTTTTTTGTGGCCATATCTCTTTTTTTGCGTTGTATTATATATTTAATCAATTCTTACCATAAGAATTTTTCTGTGCAAAATTAGTAATTATTTTTCATTTTTCAGGACTTAAATTCCTTTTTTTTTAGCATTCTAATATAATACTTAGAATATCAATCTAATAATTTTAAAAATAAGCATTTCCACTTAAAATATGCCCTGAAAATCTTAGCTTTTTACGGCATTTTCTCTTTATGTACTTGCCTTGAAAAATTTTATTTTTCATGAAAAATAATCTCATTTGTTTTTTTTATATTTTTTTTAATTTATATATAAAATCCTTAATGAAGGATATATATTAATGCGATTGGTTATAAATTCTTCAATTCAATCCGTTACATACAGATTGATACTGATTTTTAATGTAAAAAAGGAGTTAAAAATCGACTTCAATTTGTTACAAAATAAATGGAATTTTATTCACTTATAAAACATACACTAAGAATAAATTAAAAGTTACTTGTACAGTATATACTATTTATTGAAATTTTATATAGCTTTGCATACAATTATAAAGATCAATACATTAATTTCAAAGCATTATAAATCTTATATTTATGAAAACACATTTACCTTTTATCAACGCATTGTGCTTACTGCTTTTTCTGTTTTCTACCATCCTTACTTCCTTTGCTCAAATTGATATACGAGCCAAAATTAAACAAAAAACGGAAGAACGAGTAGAACAAAAGTTAGATGAAAAAATAGATGAAAGTTTGGATATCATTTTTAATGAAAATCAAGAAGAAGCTAAAGAAGAAGAACAAGAAGCAAATGAAGAAACAGATGAATCTGAATCAGCAACTAACAATAATAAAGCCAGCCAAAGCCAAGTAAAGCCCAAATTGGAGTCTTATACCAAATACGATTTTATTCCCGGTGATCAAATTCTGTTCTTTGAAGATTTTTCGCAAGATGCCATCGGCGATTTTCCGGCCTTATGGACATCGAATGGTAGTGGTGAAGTAAAAAATGTGAATATAGCAGAAGGCAAATGGTTTCATATGAATGGAGATGATGCTGTATATTGCTATTCAAAAACAATAAACTTTCCGGATAATTTTATTGTTGAATTTGATATCATTCCCGATGCCGAATACACTCATGGAATTACCTTATCCTTATATCAAGAAAACCCCGAAAATCCAAAAGAAATCAACGATGATTTATATCCCGGATTAAAAGGACTGCATATTACGCTCAAAATAGATGGATGGGAAACCAAAGGATATTATAATGAAAATGATGCCAATTGGCTTACCGGACAAAGTGTGACAAATCCTGTAATCTTGGAAGAAGTGAATCATGTAATCATATGGATTCAAAAAAGAAGAGTAAGAATTTATCACAAAGGAGCAAAAGTATTGGATGTACCAACCAATATATATACAGATACAAAATTCAACAAGATACTTTTTTCAGGATGGGATGCCAAGAGTTTTCCTATGATTACTAATTTGAAAATCACTACTGCATCCCCTGATATGCGTAGCAAATTATTAACGGAAGGTAAAATCATTTCTTACGGCATTTATTTTGACAGTGGTAAAGATGTTGTTAAACCGGAATCCTACGGTTCCTTAAAAGAAATTGCCAACGTATTAAACGAAAATCCAAACGTAAAAATTCAAATAGTCGGACATACCGACAGCGATGGCAATGATGCTTTAAACCTTGACTTATCTAAACGTCGAGCCATGAATGTTAAAAACACCTTGGTGAAAGAATTCGGCATAGCTGCAGACCGCATGCAAACCGATGGTAAAGGTGAAACCCAGGCCCTCGCCCCTAACACCACTACCGAAGGTAAAGCCAAAAACAGAAGGGTGGAGTTTATTAAAATGTAGGAAACATTATTTCCTATTAATAACCTCTATTGCTTTCCCCAACACTTCATCCCTTCCTTCGCGTATGCCTTGTATGGTTGTACTGCCAATAATACTTGCCTTTGGTGCTGCTCTAAAAGCCATAGCAAAATATTCTGCCATGCTTTGGGTTTCTTACTGATTTCGACAATGCGACAAACGGACAAAAGAGTGAAAAGTGAAAAGTAGTTTTCAGTTTAAAAAAGCTTTCGGCTATCAGTTTTTCAGTTTCTCAGTGCATTGTATCAAGTTTAATTTTTAATTCTTAATTTTTAATTGATCTCTTCTTTGCCCACGGATTAACACGAATTATCACAGAACAAAAACGCTCCCACACCATTTATAAGTCCCGTAGGGACGACATCTTGGTAGAACGTAAATTTCTCCTCCTCCATCCATAAGCCCCGTAGGGGCGATATCTTAATTAAACAAAGAATTTTAAATATTAAATGGTTTTTATCAAATTAGCAATAAGAACTAAAACAACATTAAGTACACCCCGCAAGCACTTATATTTCAGTCGTTCGTGTCCCATATGTCCTTTAACAGACTAACTCAGGGGGGGTGAATCCAAATCACTGATTACTTATTTTTGTCACGAAAAACCATTCAAAATTCATATATTTTCAATGTTTTAAACATAATTTTACGACGAAAAACATATATTTTAAGCTTAAAAAAATCATAATTACGACACTAAAAGGAAAATTAATCGAAAAATTAAACCCGGAAAGCCGGAAGAAAAGTATTTTACTAGTCGCAGGTCGCAAGACGATTACGAAGTTTGAAGCTTTAATCTTTATTGCAAAATCTGATTTTTTCGGAACGAAAAATCTCTCGGCACACGGCACTCCGAACACCTTATCTTTCATCTGTTTTTCAGTGCGTTGTCTTGCGACCTGCGACTTTATTTTTAATTGATTCTTTCCCTCTCCTCTTTTTTTTAAATAAATCCTTTTCCCGCTTGTAATTAAAAAAAAACTATTTTTGTAAAAAAAACAATCATGAATAAATACATTTTCTCTCTATTAGTAATCACATTTAGTTTGAATGCAGGTGGACAAACCAAGCCTGGCATAGACTGGGTATCCATACCTGCCGGCACTTTTACCATGGGAAGCCCCTTAGAGCAAGCAAAAGGACAAGTTGCTGAAATCCCCCATCAGGTAACATTGAGTGCATTTAAAATGAGCAAGTATGAAATCACCAATACCGAATATGCCGCCTTTTTGAATGCCAAACACATTGGCGGTGATGGGAAATATGCGGCAGGAGCATATCCTACACAAGTATTAATTTATGAAAGTAATGGCGATCATGATTGGGGTTTGCATTTTGTCAATGGGCAATGGGTTCCGGTTTTGGGCTATGAAAACCACCCTGTGATATTGGTTACCTGGTATGGAGCCACGGAATTTGCTGCCTACATGGATTGCCGCCTACCTACTGAGGCTGAATGGGAATATGCGTGCCGAGCGGAAACTACCACCCATTTTAATACAGGCATTTGTTTAAGTGCCAAACAAGCCAATTATAATGGAAATATCCCCATGGAGGGTTGTAGAAAGGGAGTAAATAGAGACAAACCAATGCTGGTAGGCAGTTTTGCTCCCAATGCCTGGGGTTTATACGATATGCACGGTAATGTGTATGAATGGTGTAGTGATTGGTACGGAACATATCCAAGCGATGCACAAACAAATCCTAAAGGACCTGCATCCGGGACGAACCGGGTGCGCCGTGGTGGTAGCTGGGCTAGCGTTGCTCTCTTTTGTCAGTGTGCGTATCGCAGCCCTACCGAACCGGAGGGAAGCGGCTACACTATGGGCTTTCGTGTGGTTTCTGACAGTAAATAATAATAGCATTTTCTACCGAGCGATTCATTCCTACGGAATGTAGTTTTATAGGAAATTATCTTTTAATAAATTACATGTTACATCCGTAGAGACGTTGCATGCAATGTCTCTACATTTATATTTGCGACACCCGAAATATGTAGAAATAAGCGTAAAATCACATCCTTGATGTAAGAAAACCTACGTTCCGATGTTGTTATAATTTTGTTTTACAAATCAATCTTCTTTTTCAACTCGCTGAGGGTTTTATTGATTTCTTGTTGCAAAAGATTCAGTTTTTGTAAAGCTCTCTGGTTCGTTTTGTCAAACAAAAGCTCAATGCGCTGATTGATCAAATCGTGGTTTTTAAACAAGGCCATGGCTATTTCGGTGCCTTCTTTCAGGAATTCCTTGGTGGCTTTCAAAGGAGTGGTTTTTTGGTATTTGGTGGGATGAAGCAATCCTTTGAGCAATACATATTTAATTTTCTTACCTTTGGCTTGATAATATAAATTAATGAAGGTTTCCACTCCGAAACGTATGGTTCTGATGTCTTCTAGTATGGAAAGAATATCTTTTTTCCAAAGAGCCCGTTCGCCGGTTAAGGCTTTAAACGGATTTACGCGGTAATCAATCAAGGTTTCGGAGGGTTGACCCAATACCATATCGGCTTTATTTTCAAGGATGGGTTTTAATAAACTTGTAAAATGTTCGGCTTTGATATGCGACACATCGGCATCGAAAAAGAGAATAATTTCATTCGACGATATTTCTACGCCATGCACCATAGCCCAGCTCTTACCTTTATTTTCGGGTAAACGTTCATAACGGAAAGAATAGGTTTCAACCAAGGATTGCATGATCGAAGGAGTAGCATCGGTCGAACCGTCATCCACTACGATGACTTCGGCATCGGGATTACATTCACAACAGGATTTCACGACCCCGGCAAGGGTTTTCGCTTCGTTATAAGTACAAATAATGATACTCGTTTTCATAGCAATATATTTTAATTATTCACATGAAATATATTTCCGCAGTTTGATGATATCCATTCCGTCGGCTCGCATATGATGTTGTATGTTTATGATGATATAATCACATTTTAACAACAAACGAAGCATGGTTTTGTTGTCGGCAAAAACCAAAACATCTATTTGTTTATATCCTTCTTTTATAGCTACTTGTTTAGTCGCTTCCAATAATTGTTTCCCTATTCCCTTGTGTTGAAAATGCTTTGCCACAACCATCACATATACCTCAAAGCCGAGAATCGGATTTCTTTTATACGCCACGATGCCTACAAACCGATTGTCTTCTTCATAAACCACATAATCTATTTCCGCCTCTTTATGTGTTTGGATTAAATGACGGATTTGCGGTCTATCTAACTTCATAAGTGTATAAGTCAGAAAATGATAATGGCTTTCAGCATTCAGATGTTCAAACAAAGCATCTTCGAGTTTTGTGAAATCAGACGTATCGGATAAGGGTTGAATATAGCGTATCATAATGTTACTGATATTTATATTTCTGATGTGTGATTATTTTACGGCTACAAAGATAATTAAATTTTTAATAAAAGTTTAAATAACCTAAAACGGATTAATTAAATACAAGTTTCGATCAATGTAAGCTGTCTTCTCTACTTTTACAAAACTTCTCCCAGATACTTCCCCGTATAAGATACTTCAAAGCGGATGATGTCCTCCGGTCGGCCTTCAAAAATCACCTCACCCCCATCTTTGCCTCCACCGGGTCCCATATCGATAATCCAGTCGGCATATTTGATGATATCGAGGTTGTGTTCAATGATAATCACCGTATTATCTTTATCTACCAAGGATTTGATAATCCAGTAAAAATTATCGATATCCGACATATGCAAACCCGTGGTTGGTTCGTCCATGATATAGATATTACTACTGTTTTTTAATTCATTGGCAATTTTCAAACGTTGTGATTCTCCCCCGGACAATGTTGACAGGGATTGTCCTAATTTCAAATAGCCCAATCCTACTTCCTGCAATACTTCCAAAAGCTTTTTGATTTTCCCTGTGTGAAAGAAATCCACCGCTTGATTAACGGTCATATCCAATACTTCGGCAATATTTTTCCCTTGATAGGTATAAGCAAGTACATCCGCATGATAACGTTTCCCTTCACATTCATCACAAAGCGTTTTAACGGCATCGAGGAAATGAAGTTCAAAACTCAACATTCCTTGACCGTTACACTTGGCACAGGCTCCTTTGGAATTAAAACTGAATAGTGAGGCCGAAGTTTGATTGGCATCGGCAAAAGCTTTTCTTATCAGGTCGAAAACACCGATATAAGTAACTGCATTTGCACGAGAGGATTTGCCAATCGGGGATTGATCAATGATAATGGCTTCAGGATGTTGTTTGGCAAAACATTGGTGAATGAGGGTGCTTTTACCACTTCCGGCTACACCTGTAATACAGCTAAGTACACCTTTTGGTATCTTTACCGATACGTTTTTCAAATTATTCACATTAGCTTCTTTGATTTCAAACCAATCATGTATGTTTTTACGCCGATAAACCGGTTTCGGTAAAGCAAACAGATATTTAGCGGTGATGCTATCGGTTTGTTTGATACCTTCGGGTTCACCGTTATACACAATATTTCCGCCATTTCGTCCCGCCATAGGACCAATATCTACTATCCATTCCGCCGCTTTAATGATGTCGGGATCGTGTTCCACCACAAACACACTGTTGCCTTTATCCTTTAAACGAAACAGTATATTCAATAACTTAGCCGTATCGCGGGGATGCAAGCCGATGGAAGGTTCATCGAGCACATATAAGATATCTACGAGATTACAATCCATTTGTTTCGACATTTTTACCCTTTGTGATTCTCCTCCCGACAAAGTGCTGACCGGACGGTCGAGCGACAGATACCCTACCCCTATTTCTATTAATTGTTGTAATAAAAACATGGCTTTTGAGAGTATAGGTTTGGCTATATCGTCGGTAATTCCTTGCAGAAAGGGCAATACATCCACCAATTCCATTTCACAGAGTTTATTGAATGTCATCCCGTTGATGTTCACCGAACGTGCCCTGTCGTTTAAGCGACTGCCTTTACAAACCGGACAAGGGGAATAGGTGAAAAATTTTGTATATGAATTCTTCTCTTCCGGTACCGTTTCATCATCCGCCCGGCCACTGACAGCATTTTCCAACTTACGGGCAATGCCTTCAAAGGTACGAGTATAGGTTAATTTCGTTTCAGATCCTTTTATTTTGAAAGGTTCGGAATAAAGCAATTTATGTAATTCCTCTTCCGTAAACTCATTTAAAACCTTATCCGTGTCAACCACATTCAGGGTAAGCAGTTCTTTCCACATAAAGGTGCCGGGTTTATAATGCGGATGTTGTATGGCTCCTTCTTTGATGGATTTGGTCTTATCAAGAAATAAGTCCAAGTCGATTTTTATCTGTTTACCTAAACCGTGACAATGCTGACACATACCTTCGGGATGGTTGAAAGAAAAATAGAAAGAAGGACCTATGAAAGGTTGACCTATACGAGAATAAAGCAAACGCAGATAGGTATTTACTTCGGTAGCCGTTCCGACGGTACTTCGCAAATTGTTACCCATTCGCTTTTGATCGATGACAATAGCCGTTGAGAGATTCAAAATATCATCCACATCGGGACGGGACAATTTAGGCATACGCGTGCGGGCAAAAGTACTGAAAGTCTCTATTAACTGACGTTGTGCCTCAGTATAAACGGTATCGAACAACAAAGAAGATTTTCCTGAACCCGACACACCCGTAAAAACAACGAGTTTATGTTTAGGAATACTGATATCAATATTTTTAAGATTGTTGGTATGTGCGTTTTGAATGTGTATGAAGTCTCTGTTGTCGACCATGATTTATATATTTAATAATATTGTTGAGAAGTTTTAATTTTCCGCAAAAGTACGACGCTTATCCAAACGAAAATTGTAAAAAAACGACAAAAACGGAATATGACGAAGCGAGGAAATAATATTCTTTTATTCCACTTCATTGTAGTGGCAGTGATCGTCAGTAGTTAAAACACAGTATTTCCGGTAAAACGCTTTGGGTGTCAATCCGGCATAGGTCTTAAAATCGCGGATAAAATGCGCCTGATCGTAGTATCCGTTTTCATAAGCAAAAACACTTAAATTGTTATATGATGTATGTTGTAATTCCGATAGAATATGTTGAAAGCGTATTAACTTAATAAACTGTTTGGGTGTTTTCCCTATATATTTCGCAAACTTACGTTCCAAGGTTTTGTTTGTCATAAAAAGTTTATCCGACAAAAGATTGGGATTAACATGTAAACTATCGGCTTTGATTAAACGAATACCGCTTTCCAATAAACGATAATCGTAAGCCGGAATCAAAGCAAAACGTCGCATCAGGAAAACTTCCACGCAAGCTATCCTTTCCTTGGCAGAAGACATTCCATACAATTGTTCTTCAACATCCTGTATTTCGGCAGCAAAGATATCCCTCAGGTTAATATTCCTTTCTTCTATCTGGCTAATCGGAAATTTAAAAAAATGACAAGCTCCCAAAGGCCGGAAAGTAACGGCAATTACACCGGTTTCGCCCTGCGTACTCACATCACAATAAGTATTGCTTAAACCGCTGATAAAAGATTGCGGTTGCCGATGTATACTATTATCGGAAGTACATACGCTAAATGGATTTTTATAATGAAACATGATCTGCACATTTTCTGTGGGAATAACACGTTCACTCATATCTCCGTCGCCCGGATCCGATTCCATTATCCAATAGTATTTCACAAACTGACGCAATATCCCTTGCGGTTGAATGATCTGAAAATGCATGCCTTAAATAAACAATGTGCTATTTTATGTTAGAAAAATATTGTGGTGCAAAAGTAGATAAAAACAGTGTATGATAGATGCAAGAGAGCAAATTTTTCTATACAATATGTTCGAAAATTATTTCTCAATTGTCATTTCCATAGGCAAATATTTTATGCCGTTTTCCTCACGCATAGTATCGGTTTCAGTAAAACCCATCTTCCTGTAAATAGGAACAGAATATGGTGAAGCATGAACATAAAACTTGTCAAGGCTGGTCTCTCTTTGCCTAATTTCTCTTAGTGATTCTTTAAAAAGATTCTTGGCAATACCTTGCCTTTGATGTAATTTATCTACAAAAAGCAATGAAATAAATTTATTATCTCTAATCTCAATCATTCCCACTAAGTCTGAATCCTTAAAAGCAAGCCAAATATTTATCCTCTTAAGTTGTCTTTCATATATTTTAGAAGGCTGTATCCAATCATAAAAAAATGCATTTCCTTCATCACCGTAATCAATCGAAACATATTCATCGTACACCTTTTTAATCAGCTTATAGACCATTTCTTCTTGACCATAACAATATTTTTCTATTCTTATAGTACTCATTATATTATATAATCATTAAAACAATTCCTTGCTCTACTATGTTTTTGCTGTTGTTTGTGCGCAAAAATAAACTTTTTTATTATACATAAATAATCTTTTCTCCCACAGATTTCCAGGGATTATCACAAATTAGAAATTAAAGTAGCATTCCTATCGGAATGCAAATATGCTGTTGGATTATCGCATTTTCTACCGAGCGATTCATTCCTACGGAATGCTGTTTATGCAGGAAATTATTATTTAAATAAAATTCCTAACAAAGCAAAAAATCTATTATATAAAATTAAAACATTCCGTCAGGAATGTTTAGCTCGGTAAAACAAATGATAAAGATGAAACCCGGCATGCCGTAGGTATGCCACGTTATAATAGAATTTCAGGATTTTCAGGATTAACAAATTACAATTATCCATAGTATTTACTGTAAACAACAATACTGTCGTTTATTTTTCTTATAACCCAAGTATCCCTCTAAATAGTTGGATTAAAAAAGCGGGTGAATCCAAATCACTTGCTTACTTACTTGATTTTCGGGACAAAAACTAACATGCTTATGAATTATTCCTCAAATCTTTTTAAGTCGGTCGCCTCGAACGACCATTCGGGGGTGCTTAATCTTTCTCCAAAATTCATGGAATACCAAGGGCTGATTTTGCTATCATATGGATTTTGTAATACCTGAGTTTCTTGTGCAGGCATATAGCTTTGTGCTAAAAGAAATAGTTTTTCCCCTGTGACGGTATCTTCTACCATATCAACAACGATAATCGAATGTCCGGTCAAACCACTTTGAATGAAAACATCGCCGATTTCCATCTCACTTATTTCAACCGATTTAAGTTCTTTTGAAAGTGAAAGCGTTCCGGCATAATTAAAAATCAACTCCATGTATTTCCAGAAATCTTTGTAAGTGTTTGAAGGTGCTGCCGATTGTGTCCAGTAGGTGGTATTGCCTTTCACTACCATACGTTTTCCTTTCATCCATTCCGTGTAATCAACACGAAAACCATTGGTGAAATTGAAATGTATTTTATCGTATAGTTTACGCTTCCATAAATATTCCGCTCGGAGTCGCATAACGGCATCGGCACATTGATGCAAATCTTTATTCCCGATTGGCAGATCAACCACTGCCACATAAACATCAAAATTTGGTTTTACCTCTCCATTGTATAATGTTACTTCCGAGCCATGGGGTTTTAAGGGCAATTGCCGCAAATAAGTCGCAAAAGAACTGTCGTGCTGCTTTGTCCGTTGAAATCCCAGGGGAGGCAATATGCGCGTTTGTATTGTTGTTCCTTTCGGATTTATTATTTCAAAACTTTCTTGCCGTTTTAAGGTGTCGAAAGTCATGTCAGACTGATTTTCTTTTTCGGATTGTTTCACTTCTTGTCCACAGGCTTGTAAGCAAAACGCTAATATCAAAACAAATCCTATATTTAATATTACTTTCATTGTTGTTTTTTCCAAATAGTTTTAATGAAAACGGCATTCGTAAAGTTTTCTCCATTAATTTCGCCATTTCCATCTAAACCGCCTAAATAACCAAGGTAATTACATTCTGAATCTATAACATCAGCACTCATATCAGCACCACAATTTCCTTGATCGAAAACATATACTATTTTCTCTTGAAAAGAATATTTTTCGACTTTTGCATCCTCACATAGGGATGTTTTATTAAATTCTTTTATTTTTTCTATAATGCAGGGTGGTGTACCTTCTTCAATATCAAGTTTTGTGCAACTGCTATTGATTGTTATTATAAGAAGTGTTATGTATATCGCGTGAATGTTTCTAAGGACGATGGAATTTAAATGCCTTCCTTTTAATAAAGTTGTTTTCATTTTAATTTTTTTAGTTATTTAATTGCTGAATTCTATTTTTAAGTGAAAATTTTATTTTGCAAAAATACTGAATAAAATTAATGAAAGGGGAAAATGTAAAAAAAGTATTAATGTGAAGAAGTGGAGATGTGAAGATTTAACCGCAAAGATTTTACGCAGAGAACCGCAGAGATTTTAATTTGTGAGAAGTAGCATTCCTAACGGAATGCAAAGAAACTGTTGGATTATCGCATTTTCTATCGAGTGATTCATTCCTGCGGAATGCTGTTTATGTGGAGAATTAACTTTTCCATGAAATTATTATTTTAAATAAAATTCCGAATAAAGCGAAAAATCTATTACATAAAATTAAAACATTCCTGATGGAATGTTTAGCTCTGTAAAACAAATGATAAAGATGAAAATCGGCATGCTGTAGGTATGCCACGCATTAACAGAATTTCGTAATTTTCAGGATTAATAAATTACATTAATCCATATCATTCATTTTCTAATTAGAACTTTTTTTACAATACGTGCAAAATATGTTTACCTTATTTTTAATTATTCAATACATAGTACTTGTTCTAGTATTTCATAAATTTGCTTTTGAGTGAAATTCATATCTAATAATTTTTATTTTTTCAAAAGTATTTTTTTTTGAATTTACACATTTTTTTGAATAGTATCGAATTATCTTTTTAAGATTTCTAATAATAGAAAAAAAATCCATCCACTTATAATAGTATAAAATTTTTTAGTGTAATTTTGCTCCAATTTTTGTATGGAACAAGCATTAACATTTCTCACATTGGATACATTTAATTATTTTTTAATAGGCATGGCAATTATCGCCGGGGTAGTTTTTATTGCATTGTACTTTATAGAAGCAGGTTATGGTATGTTTCTCGATCCTAAATGGGGTATTACCATCAGCAACAAGAAGGCCTGGACATTGATGGAGATGCCGGTATTTCTGTCGATGTTAGTGTTGTGGTATTTTTCCTCTCGTCGTTTTGATGCGGTTCCATTCTTGCTATTTCTATTTTTTCAGTTTCATTATTTTCGACGAGCCTTTATTTATCCATTGATGTTAAAAGGTAATAGTAAGATGCCTTTAAGTGTGATGTTTATGGGCATAGGTTTTAATATATGCAATGCTTTGGCGCAAGGCGGCTGGATTTTTTATTTTGCTCCTGCTAACTATTACACACTTTCATGGCTTAGCAGTCCGCAATTTATCATAGGCACACTGGTATTTTTCGGAGGTATGTATATCAATATTTCATCCGATCGCATCATACAACAATTGCGTCAACCGGGCGATACGAAACATTACTTACCCAAAGGGGGAATGTTTAATTATGTATCGTCGGCACATTATTTTGGTGAAACCATTGAGTGGATAGGCTTTGCTGTCTTAACATGGTCCTGGGCAGGTGCTGTTTTTGCCTTATGGACTTTTGCCAATCTGGTGCCTCGTTCGAATGCCATATACCATAAATATGAGCTCATGTTCGGGGAAGAATTTAAAGAACGCAAGTTGAAGCGTATTTTTCCTTTTATTTATTAATACGATTATCCTCATAACCTTAGTTTCATGAGCATAACCCAAGCACAAAAGACAGCTTTGATAACCGGAGCGAGTTCGGGTATAGGTTTTGCCTGTGCCGAATTATTGGCAAAACAAGGTTATAAGCTGATTCTCATATCACGCAGAGCTTCCAAATTAGAGACAGCCTTACAGAAACTTCGTCCTTACGGTGTCGATCTTTACCCTATGGCTTTGAACCTTTGCGAAACCGATTCCGCTGAAAAAGTGTTTGCTTTTTGCAAAGAAAAAGGCTTAAAGCCTGACATGCTTATTTGTAATGCCGGAATGAATCGAGTCGGATCATTGTCAAATACATCCCCCGAACAAATTACAGATATCCTAAACCTACAAGTGGTAAATCCAACTCTATTATGTCGTTATTTCGGCAGAGAGATGAAAAGAGCACGTCAAGGACATATCATGATTGTTTCGTCCTTAACAGCCTATACTCCCTACCCCACCCTTTCTTTGTATGCCGCTTCCAAACGATATTTACACCAGTTATCCAAATCATTAGCAGCCGAATTAAAGCCTTATCATATAAACGTTACGAATCTATGTCCCGGTGGCGTTGAAACAGATTTTTTTATAAAAAAAGGGAATTTTATTCGTATTGCCGGTCGTTTACATTTAATGAAGCAAGCGCGAGAAGTGGCGGTTAAGGGACTAAAGGCTCTATATAAAGGAAAATCAACAATCACCCCTGGCTTTTTCAACCGTCTCTTGATAACAGGCACATCTATTATTCCGCAAGCTTGTATCGCTTGGTTTTATCACCATACCTCCCTATTCGCAAACATCACCGATGACGCATGTAAAAAGAATACAGACTTACAAGAAGAAGTCATACATCCTAACAAGCAAACACAAGCCTTTGCTCTCGTCACCGGAGGCAGTTCGGGGATAGGATGGGAATATGCTAAGATATTAGCTCAAAAATCATATTCTATTCTTTTGATAAGCAATAAAAAAGAAGACCTTGAAGAAAAATCCAACCTGTTAAGGGAGCGTTATGCGGTGGAAACTTTATCCCTTTACATGGATTTATCACAGCCGGGTGCGGCTGAGCAAATCATAGCATTTTGCCACACTCACAAGCTCGATATAGAAATATTGATTAACAACGCCGGTTTTTTTATGTCGGGAAACATTGTTCACAGCGATGCCAACAAGATAAAAAGCATGTTACATTTACACATATCTACTTTAACTCTATTATGTCGTTATGTAGGGGAAGACATGCAAAATCGTAAAAAAGGATATATACTTAACATGTCATCCTTATCGGCTTGGATGCCTTATCCCAACATTGCACTCTATGCATCCACAAAACGTTACATACGCGATTTTAGTTTAGCAATACGTCCCGAATATATCAAGCATAATGTATCGGTGAGTGTGCTTACTCCCGGAGCAATCGATACGAATTTATATCATTTATCTCCTTACTATCAAAACTTGGCAAAACGTTGCGGCATCATGATGTCACCCGAAAAGATGGCTAAGAAAGCGATTAAGGTTATGTTTCGCAGAAAAGCAAGTTTTGCACCGGGATGGATAAATCGTCTCGCTATCCCCTTTTTGGTGCTAGCTCCTTTGTCATTCATTTATTTCATTGAACGTAAACTTGAAAAAGTGTTTACGAAATAAATAAAGCTGAACAATCCCGCCTATTCTATACAAATCACTCTACTTATTTAATAATTATTCGCTAAACATAAAAAAAAGACATCCTTTTGAGATGTCTTTTTTCTTATTAACTTAAAAATTTTCTCTTAGAATTTATAATATACATACACCCCACCATTGTAGGCTGTAATCAAGTCGCGAGTTTTAGATGACACTAAGGTTTCATTTAGGTAATTATCGTATTTAGCATACGTATATCCCGTGCTGATAAACGGTTCTATACCCCAATGAGTTTTGATAGGGAATGACCATCCAAGCGTTAAACCGCCCATGGCATTCCATCCTTTGTGCATTGAACCGTCGAAGTCTTCATTCCAGAAGTTAGGAATAATTTGACGTGCCATATTATAAGCACCAAAACCTACATTAATACCGGCAAAGAAACCATTAAATACATACTTTGGATAGTATCTTGCTTGTAAGAATCCGGATATCAACTTAATAGGTTTGTCTGTACCTAAGAATCCATTCGGATAATAAGTGCCAACAGCTTCGATTTGACCAGAAAAATGTTTCGATATTTTTATTTCATAGGCTAAACCAGGAGCTCCTACGAGGGTTAAAGCATTTAACTTAATAGCCATGCTATTTTCTTCGCGTTCATAGGTTTTTTCTTCTACATTAAATTTATAGGCAACATACACACCACCGTTATATGCGATAGGGAAATCATAACGTCTTTTTCCTCTCGTTACTAAATTTCCGTTTACATAATTATCATAATTTGAATAAGTAAGTCCACCACTAACGAAAGGTTCAATCACCCAACGTTCTTTAATAGGAAATGCCCAACCAAGGGTTAACCCTGTCATAATATTCCATCCTTTATGGTTCACACCATCATACTTTTCGTTCCAATGGTTAGGAATTATAGCTCTTGCCATATCATAATAACCAAAACCTACATTTAATCCCACAAAGAATCCACGGAATACTTCTTTAGGATAATATCTTACTTGTGCGAATCCGGAGATTAATCGTAATGGTTTATCGGTTCCTAAAAAACCGTTTTTGTAATAGGTACCTACGGCTTCAGCTTGAACAGAAAAATGTTTGGCAAATTTAATTTCATAAGCAATACCGGGTGCTCCAATAAGAGTCAATGCATTTAATTTTATAGCTCTATTGAATTCACCTCTTTCTGCGGGAGCTGATTCAGATTTTACTTCTTCTGCTTCTTTTTGTGCTTTTTTATCAGCAGCTTTTTCTCTTTTCACTTTGGTATCTTCGGTTGCTGCTTCTTCGGCAACTTTAGCGGCTTCTGCTTCTTCTACAACGGCCTTATCTTGATCGACCGGTTTCTCGGTTTTTGTTCTAATTTTTTCAGCTTTTTGTACAGCTTCCTGTGATGGTTGAACAGCGGATGTAGAAGGAATATATTCAATCGTATAAATAGTATCTTTTACTAAACCTAAGTTTTCCGATTGATCCATACCAGCTTTTTCAGATTCCACAAAATAAGTTTCAGCTTTTGAGTAATCTTGTTCTTGGTAAGAAATAATACCAAGGTTATTCAAAACGATATCATTATTTGATTCCATATCGTTGGCTTTTTCAAACAATTCTTTGGCCTTATCAAGATTATCATCAGCTACACTTAAACAGCCTAAGTTATTATAAGCTCTATAATCGTTCGGATATAACTCTGTAGCTTTGGTATAGATTTCTTTTTTCTTTGTCAAATCATCGGTTAAAGTGGCAGCGTATAATAATTCATTTAAGCTTAAAGAATCGGGAGTTGATGAAGCTAATCTATTGATTTCTTCATCTGAGCGCAAATTGATTAAGCAAGTAACTTTAAGATGAGCACGACGTAAAGAAGGTAAAATTTCTTGATCTATTTCATCATATATAGCAATCATATTACGAATTTGTTGCTCTTTTTGATCTTTGGTAGCTTGAGATTGTATTACATTAATCACTTTATCTTTATCGCTAATGGATGATTTACGCACTGCAGCAATAAAACCGTCCCAATCTTCTCCTCTATCATAGAGGTTGAATTGAATACTGTTTACTATGCTATTGGATACTTTTCTCATTTCTTTGGATTGATTATCCAAATATTTTTTAAATTCACGTTGGAACCATTTTTGAGCAACCGAAGAACGACTATTTGCTAACTCCATATTTCTTTTCAATTCACCTTCTGGTGAGGCCCAACCATCAATATCCACAGATTTCACTGAATCATATTCCATCACAAAGGGGAATAAGTTTTTCAAAGCTTGTTTATTTTCTTCTTTTTTATTGAATGCAAGATTCCAATTCAAAGCATCGCTGTTAAAGTCGAAATAAATGGTTGCAGTTTGCTCTACAGCATCATAAGCTTTATAATTATGTTCGGTATAGAGATAAGTTGGGCCACTGGAAGTCTGACCTTTATACCCTAGTTTAGGATCGATTTCTTGGCGTTTAGTTCCTAATTTAACCTTACCTATTTCTTTTTCATTCAATGGGATTTCTTTTTTACCTTTTTTAATGGTAGAATTCAATACCAAAGTAGAATTTTCAAAATTAGGACTATAAGGGATATCTTGCAAGGATTTATATTCTGACCCGTATTTGTAATTGATGACTTGTCCACTCGCTTTGGCTTTTTCACCTTGAAAATTGATTGGGCTTAATTCCACCACTTCACCCTTGCTATTTCGAATGGAAGGTGTGGTAGTCATGGTGGCTTTCTTCGCAAAATACTTTTCGGGGAAAGTACCTTGTACAGCAACTGTAGATTTACCACCTCGTGATTCTGCAGCATCTGGCTTAGCATTATATGTAATTTTATCCTGATTTTGAACCATCTTTTTCAGTTGGCAATTGGAGAAAAGAATTACAGATATACTAAAAAATAACATCAAATAAAATCTTCTTGTTCTCATACTAATTATATTAAAATTTTCAATTAATAAGTTATTAAACATGTTTATTATACGTAATCATTCCTATTTAAGTTACAAGGAATTTTTGCAAAGGTATAACATTTAATCATTATATATTCTTTTTTATCTATGTTTTTTTAACATTTCCTTGTTAACAACAACGCATTAGTTTGGGATTTGTTGTATTTATTATTTAATTTTAAAATCAACCGATCTTTTCAAAAATTTATAGCCTATATTGATGCCTCCATTATAAGCAAACACTTGTATACGTGATTTTTTTGTATCAGACACTTGAATTTTATCTACATAATTTGTCCATTGCAGATTAATCAATCCGGCAGACATAAAAGGTTCAAGGGTAAAGGTATCTCCCACTGGGAATGTCCATCCCAAAGATCCTCCTCCAACAACTAATAATCCTCTGTGCATAACGCCATTATCCTCTTGTGCCCAATACATGGGAATAATACCATGCGACATATTAAAGAGGCCTGCTCCTGTATTTATACCGACAAAAAATCCTCTAAATGTTTCTTTGGGATAATATCTGCTTTCCACAAAACCAGCCAACATTAAAAAAGGTCTATCCGTAAAGAAAAAACCATTCGGGCTTAAAATGCCTAAAGCATTCGCTTGAATTGAAAAATGTTCGGATAGTCTATATTCAAATGTGGGACTGATAATACCTGCTATCAACAAGGTGTTTATCTTAAAAGTGGCCGTCATTACCCGTTTTTTAAATCCTCTCTTTGCGGATGAATGAGACATTGCAACATTTAATAAAGAAGAAAAATCTGCATTTTTTTTCAAATAAAGACCATACGGAGACATCCGTAGGTCATTATCTAATTCATTGGTATGATTTTGTTTATATTGTGATGTTTTATTATCGGACAAACTGTTATAGGAAATCGCTTCCATTAAATGAAATGAATAAACGTGAGGTAGAAAAAGAATAAAAAAAACAAAAACAAACATTTGTCTCACCATAAATTGATTTATTATTTTTTGTTGGTTTAAAGAAATTTCACTTTTAAAATAAGTTTCTATACTTTATTTAGGTTTCGACAAAAATACAATTTTTTTATATGTCAATCGATTTTTTTTATAAAAAATAAATTATTTTTCCCATTCCATTAAAAAAGTAAAAAAACGGCTAAAATCAAAAAGGTTTAACACCTGAATACAAGAGACTAGCATTAAAAAGATTAATATATAACGGATAAAACGGTTACCTAATTTTGTTGCCCAATTCGAAGCAATAAAAGCACCTATGATATTTCCGATAGCATGTATCAATCCATAATCATAACGCACTTGATCATAAAGTATAAATGGAATTAGTGAAAAAGGAACATACATCAATACAATCAAATTTTTAATAGCATTGGCTTTCAATAAATCATAACCACCGACTAACACAAGCATAGCAATTAAAAAATATCCAATTCCTACATGTATAAATCCGCCATAGATACCAATCATAACATATGACATCCATTGGATTATATCCATGTGTCGATTTATTTTTCGGGGATTTTCTTTTAGCCAAAGTTGTGGTTTAAGTAATACCACTAATACCATGATCAGTATAACACCAATAAAAAAATAATTGAAAAAAGTTTCATTGACAGCAAGCACAATATTACTTCCCAGCACCGAACCTAAGGCAACAGGAATCACATATTTGATCGATTTTTGAAAAGTAAGAACTTTGTTTTTTTTAAAAACTGCAACTGCGGTTAAGTTTTGTAAAAACACGGCAATTCTATTTGTTCCATTTGCTACAGCGGGAGGTAATCCCAGCATCATAAACAAAGTCATTGATATAACAGACCCCCCACCAGCTAAGGTATTGACAAAACCTACAATGAATCCGGATACTATTAATGTAACAATGATCCCTATATTCATGGAAACAGTATTATAGTATCGTTTTTAATTTGGCAAAACGAAGCAACATGGTTTTTTTTCCAAACTGATCAAATTGAATGATCGTTTTGCTGTTTACCTTATCATCGATAATTTCCATCACTTCCCCTATTCCAAACTTGTCGTGAAATACTTTTAATCCGGGTTTCAATTCATGGATATGATTGATTTCTTTTCCCAGATTCAGATGTTCAGACGATTGTTTAGGCAATTGGCTCCCTGATTTTTGAGCAATAGGTTTCGGCAATATTTTTTTAGGTGTGGTAATGGGAGTAACAGGCTGTTTATCGCCAAAAAACAAGGATTGATTTAATACAGCACTCTGATCTAAGACTTGTTTATCAATTTCATATAGAAAACTGCTTGGGCGTGAAAAATTTACATTCCCGAACATAAAACGACTTTGTGCATAGGAAATAGTAAGACATTGTTTGGCACGCGTGATGGCCACATAGAACAAACGACGTTCTTCTTCGAATTCTTCTTGTGAGCTAACCATATAGGAAGGGAATAAATTATCTTCCATACCAACTAAATACACATAAGGAAACTCTAAGCCTTTGGCTGCATGAACAGTCATAAGTTTCACTTTATTATCATCGTCTTTATCTTCTTCATCGGCATCGGTATATAACACGACTTCATGTAAAAAACGATCCAAAGAGGGATAATAATTTTGTAAATCTTCGCCGGTTTCCATATCTATTTCATTTTCAGGCTTTCTTTCGGTAAAATCTTTCATGGCATTAAACAACTCACCCAGATTTTCATATCGTTCTTTATCTTCTTCTTGTTGGCGCAATTCTTGAGTTATTCCACTGGTATCGGCAATATATTTACCCAATTCAAACGCATTTTTTGTTTCTAACAAACTATGATAGCTTTTTATTTTTTGTACAAACTCTTCAATTTTATGCTGAATCCCTTGATTTATATTCAACTGAAAAGCAGGTAAGTTTTCTATAATATCCCACAGTGAACAAGCTCTTTGATCGGCAGTAGCCATTATTTTCTCCATGCTTGTCAATCCTATGCCCCTTGCCGGATAATTAATAATGCGTCGAAGTGCTTCATCATCTTTATGGTTTACGCTTAAACGATAGTATGCCAAAACGTCTTTGATTTCTTTACGTTGATAGAAGGACATTCCTCCAAAAATACGGTAAGGAATCGCATGACGACGTAACACTTCTTCAAAAGGCCGAGATTGCGCATTGGTACGATATAAAAGCGTAAAATCACTGTAATTTAAATGATATCTTTCTTTGTTTTTTAGAACGGATTCAACTACTTTTTGAGCTTCTTCCGTTTCATTTAAGGTACAGACGAGTTTAATTTTCTCCCCTTCATCATTGGATGTCCAAATAACTTTATGTATCTGCTTTTGATTATTTTTAATGACGGTATTTGCTGCTTGAATAATATTTTTTGTGGAACGGTAGTTTTGTTCTAATTTAAAAAGTTTATGATCGGGATAATCGTCTTTGAAATTTAGAATATTTTGAATATTAGCTCCTCTAAAGGCATAAATACTTTGAGCGTCATCTCCTACGACACATATATTTTCGTGCAAAGCTGCTAATTTTTTTATGATTTGATATTGCACATAGTTTGTATCTTGATATTCATCGACCAAAATATATTTAAATTTATGTTGGTATTTATAAAGCATTTCCGGAAAATCGCGGAGTAAGATATACATATTAAAAAGCAGATCATCAAAATCCATGGAGTCTGCTCTACGAAGCCTGTGTTGGTATGCCATATAAATTTCCCCTAAATAATCCAGTCGCTTGGCTTTATTATCGGCCGCAATCAGATTGTTTTGAGTATATTCTTCGGCGGAAATTAAATTTGCTTTAGCATTGGAAATCATGGCACAAACCATTCCGGGACGATATTGTTTGTCATCAAGTTTTTTCTCTTTGAGAATAGATTTGATTACATTTTTAGCATCTGTTGTGTCATAAACAAGAAAACGGGAGGTGAAACCAAGATAGTTGGATTCGATGTGTAATATTTTATTGAATATGGAGTGAAAAGTACCCATCCATACATTATGGGCCATAGCATTACCCAATAAATTCATTACACGGTCTTTCATTTCTTTAGCTGCCTTATTTGTAAAGGTTAAACTTAAAATATGAAAGGGGTTTATCCCTTGGGAAATCATATACGCAATGCGATAGGTCAGCACCCTGGTTTTACCAGAACCGGCACCTGCAATTATCATGGAGGCTCCTTCGATATGTTGAACTGCCTGTCGTTGGTTTTCGTTTAAATCTTCAAATAACTTACTCAATGTGAGTTTCTTTTTAATTGTTTATGCGTTCTTTTATTTAAGATGCAAAAGTACATAAAAAATGGATTATTACATTTATAAGTATGATATTTTGCCTGCTTTGATTTTCTTATAATTAGGCATAAGTTTACTTATGGAGTATGAAAAATAAAAGAAAAGCATGTAATCAAAGAAAACAAAATCGTAAAACACTTACATTGAAAGCATCCTTGAAATAGGTAAAGCATATCCTAATGGATAGTCTAACGAAAAAAGCTTATTATCTGTAATCAATTATTCATTTAAGCGTTTAAACGTAATGTAATCCGCCAGATTCCATTCTAAAAAATTTTGAGATTGATAACGCTTCATAAATTCATTTCTCTTTTTTTCCATTACATATTGATAATGCTCGCTTGTCCAAAAGTATTCAGCATTCCTATCAAAAGATATAATATTTTCTTGAACCGCATCTATATGCTTTAATTCATCATGAGTTTTTAGTGTAAAGGGCAAAGCGGAATCATGTAGTGTGGATAGAAACCTATATTCTATAAACGATTGATTGTAATGAGCAAAATTATAGCGTGCTATGCAAGTATTCCAGTTGACTGAAGCAGTCATGCTAAGCACAATTAACAATGAAAAAGAATTAACTCTCCAGAGAAAATAACTACTTTTACGATACATAATTTTCACAAAAACACTCATTAAACCGATAAGCGTGAGCAATAAAAAAAACAATACAGCTATACGTTTATAGGCTAAACCGAAATAGTGTATATACCAATAATTTCTAATGATTACAGAACATACCATAAAGATATTTTGAGCTATCCATACATAAGCTAATCGCTTAATCCATTTGTTATGCGTATAAAAATTAAGATTTCCCCTGAAATAATAAAGAACTAAGGCAACAGAAAGTAATATGGAAAAAACAAGTAACCATGTACCTTCATGTACAAATTCTTTGAGAAAACCTCCATCCCACTGAAAAAACCAAACATAACTAATATCAACAACATTAAAATAAAATATCCAAAGATTTAAAATGGAAAATAAAATCACCGCTGAGCGATATTGGATTTTCAACGTATTAAACTTAAATCTACTATAATATTTTTTCCTTTTTCGAACTAATGTATTGTTTGAAAAAAAATCAAGTTGATACAATCCAGCCGGATAAGTTTTTTTTAACACTATATTAGCTATTAAAAATCCCGCCAATATATAGCACAATAATTGTGCATTCAGTAATTCCAATCCATTTGAAATCAAATTTATAAAAGGTTGAATTTGTTTTTCAAAAGTTGAACTCGCACTAATATACAAAATAAAAAAAACACTCAAAAAAACAAGGGGAATACATACATAATAAAAGAGCTTTTTCCAAATAGTTTGGTATGTAGAAAAGCTTTTTTTTCTATTACGCACTTTAAAAAAACTAAAATGTGATGTAAATAAACGAATTATAGATTCAACAAAGAGATGAGCAAAAGAACGATACCCTGAATAGATAATAGATGTACTTAATCCTATGAGTAATAATAAATTTACGGCAATTGTCCAAGGAGTATGGATAATGATCGACATAAAAGCCGTTAAAACAGTTCCAATTAAAAGCGTAACCGACAAATTATTAAAATAAACAGGTCGATTCGCATAGACCATCATTGGGATGATTAAGATTTCGAAAAGGAATAGATTAATCCCTATTTTATTTAAATAAAAGAGAGAGGTAAATGCGATGATTAATAAAACACTTAGATAAAGATTAAGATGATTTTTCATTTATATTTGTTTATTGGATTAAATTAATACAACAAACGTAGAAATGAAAATTTTATTTTATCAGTTAAAATATCTCGATCTCAGTATCATTCAGAGATAAAAAATATACCCAATAATTAGAAAGGGAGATAATTTTATGTATGTTTTTCGATCCAGATTCTGGCATTGGTGAAAGCTTCTATCCATGGTGAAAGCTTATCAGACTTTCTATTTTTCGGATAATAAGGCCATTGCCAAGGCAATATAGCTCTTTCGATATGTGGCATCATGGCGAGGTGTCGTCCATCATGACTACAAATAGCAGCAGCATTGTAGGAAGAACCATTCGGGTTAGCCGGATACGCAGCATAGCTGTATTTCATTGGTATAGAATAGTTTTCTTCAGGTAATGGCAAGGCAAACTTTCCTTCTCCATGTGCAATCCATACACCTAAACGACTCCCCGCTAAAGATGATAGCATAACCGATTGATTGGATTCAATATCTACATTTACAAATGCCGATTCAAATTTATGGGTATCGTTATGTAACATTTTGGGTGCTTGAGCATGTTCAGGGTATAATAAACCAAGCTCAACCATTAATTGACATCCATTACATACACCTAAACTCAAGGTATCTTTACGTGCATAGAATTCTTTTAATGCTTTATTTGCTTTGGAATTATAAATAAATGCCCCGGCCCAACCTTTAGCTGAACCTAATACATCGGAATTAGTAAAACCACCTGGAAATACTACCATAGAAACATCTTCTAAGTCTTCTCTTCCTTCAATCAAATCACTTACATGAACGTCTTTTACATTAAATCCGGCTATATATAGTGAATATGCCATTTCGCGATCTCCGTTTGTTCCTTGTTCACGTACAATAGCAGCTTGAATATTTTTCTTAAGAGGATGTAATTGTCCCGTAAATGTGGAAGGAAAAGCATAATGTAAGGGCAAGGAACCCAAATTATCAAATCTTTCTTTTGCTTTTTGCTCTCCGCTTTGTTTACAATCTAACAAGTAGGAGGTTTTAAACCATACTTTCCGATATTGATCAATATCTAAGGTAATCATTTTTTGTTTAAAAACAATTTCCATAATTTGGGTAGCGCTATGGTTAATGAGAGACGCTATTTCATAATAATGGATACCTTCTTTTTGCAAGTTTTCAAGAATTCTATCATTCCGTTTTACTTGTATGATCAGTGCAGGATTCTCAGCAAAAAGTATTTTCTCTAATTTCTTTTCAGGAATTATACTTAAATCCACATGAAGGCTGAGGTCATTTTCAGCAAAACACATTTCCAATAAAGCGGTAATCATCCCACCTGCTGATACATCATGTCCGGCTAAAACTTTTTCATGTCGTATGAGATGTTGAATATAATTAAAGGTTTTTACAAAATAGTCTGTATCCTTAATTGTAGGAGTTTCATTACCTATACTATTATATATCTGAGCATAACAACTACCTCCTAATTTAAAAGCATCTGAAGACAAATCAATATATAAGAGGGTTGTATCGCTTTCATTTTGCAATACAGGCGAAATAATCTTTTTAACGTCTTCTACATGCCCAACCGCTGAAATAATAACTGTACCGGGAGCATATACTATTTGATTATCCGGATATTTTTGAGTCATTGATAAAGAATCTTTTCCTGTCGGTATGTTGATTCCTAATTTACAAGCAAAATAACTCGCTGCTTCTACTGCTTTATATAAGCGAGCATCCTCACCTTTGTTTTTAGAAGGCCACATCCAATTAGCACTCAACGATATACTTTTTAATCCATTGACATAAGGAGCCCAAATGGCATTGGTTAAGGCTTCAGCAATAGCAAGTATCGAACCATGAGCCGGATTAATCAAAGCAGCAGCAGGTGCATGACCCATAGCTACGGATACACCTTCTTTCCCTGTAAAATCAACACTCATGGCTCCTAAATTATTTAAGGGCAATTGCAAGGAACCACAACATTGTTGTTTGGCTACTTTTCCGCTTACAGACCTATCTACTTTATTGGTTAGCCAGTCTTTACAAGCAACTGCTTCTAATTGTAATATTTTCCGTATAACATCTTCAATCTTATCATTTACTTCAGGGATAGGAGCAAAATGTTTGTTGATACTATTATCTTGTATAAGGGTTTTTGGTGTATTTCCCAGCATATCTTTAACCATCAAATCGATGGGTTTAGTCCCATTTTGAAAGAATAACAAATGATGATTGCCTGTTGTTTTCCCCACATCATAAATGGGAGCTCTTTCACGTTTACCGACTTGTTGTAGCATATCGATGTCTTTTTCGTTAATCAACAAACCCATTCTCTCTTGAGATTCATTTCCTATGATTTCTTTAGCAGAGAGGGTATGGTCGCCTATGGGCAACTTATTAATATCTACCTCACCTCCAATATCTTCTAAAAGTTCTAATAAACAATTTAAATGCCCCCCTGCTCCATGATCATGCAAGGAAACTATTGGATTGTTGGATGATTCAGACATCGCTCTGATAACATTATAGACTCTTTTTTGCATTTCCGGATTAGAACGTTGAACAGCATTAAGTTCGATAGCAGCTGAAAATTCACCAGTTGAGACGGAGGATACAGCACCTCCACCCATTCCAATACGATAATTATCGCCACCCATTACTACTACTCTATTCCCTACTTCAGGTTTTCGCTTTAAGGCATTTTTTTTGTCGGCATATCCAATACCCCCGACAAACATGATCACTTTATCATATCCGTAATACGTATTATCTTCGTAATGTTCAAATGTCAATAAGGATCCATTAATCAAGGGCTGTCCGAATTTATTGCCAAAATCACTAGCTCCATTGGATGCTTTGATAAGGATTTTTTCGGGCGATTGATACAACCATTTTCGTGGAATTATGTTTTGTTCCCAGGATTTATGTGTGTTTAATCGTGGATAAGAGGTCATATAAACAGCAGTACCAGCCAAAGGAAAACTTCCAATCCCACCAGCTATACGATCGCGAATCTCACCTCCGGTTCCAGTTGCAGCTCCGTTAAAAGGCTCAACAGTAGTAGGGAAATTATGTGTTTCAGCTTTTATAGATATTACTGTATCAATTTCTTTTTCTTCATAGAAATCGGGATAATCGTGGCGATGTGGAGTAAACTGTATGGCCGACGGACCTTCAATAAATGCAACATTATCCGTATAAGCGGATACCAATGTATTTGGATTCTCTTTCGACGTCTTTTTGATTAATCCAAATAATGACAAAGGTTTTTCTTCACCATCTATCAGATATCTTCCGTTAAATATTTTATGTCGGCAATGTTCGGAATTCACCTGAGAAAAACCAAATACTTCCGAATCGCTCAATTTTCTATTTAATCGGCGAGATAAATCTTCTAAATAAGTAATTTCGTCCTCATTCAAGGCCAAACCTTCGGCTTGTGTATAAGCACGTAAATCCTCAATATAGCGTATAGGTTCTGGTGAGATATTTAGTGTAAAAACATTTTGATCAGGATTCTCATATATTTCTTGCCACATTGAATCATAGATGGAATGCGCATATGCTAAGTCACCAAGATTTGAAAAGGGAGAATCGACTTTTGTAAATTCTTCGATACGCAGGACTCCCTGAATTCCCATATTTACTGTAATATCAACGGCATTTGTACTCCATGGTGTGGTAACCTCACGTCGAGGACCTAAGTATATTCCCTTTATATTATCTTGATGTAAAGGATTCGCACCTGAAAATAACCATATTAGTTTTTCTTTTTCTTCTTTTAAAAGGATATGTTGTGTCTCTACAACATAAACGATAGTATTTTTTTGAAAATAGACAATCATTTGATTTATAATCTTAATAAAACAAGATTTAATTTTTACAAAAGTACATAAAATAAGCAAGTAAATCTTACATCCTCTTGTTAAAAAAACACTAAAACACTGTAAAAATAACTGAAAGCCCAAGCTTGTGAAGAAAGGGCATTCATCCTTATATTATGTAATATCGTTTAAATCCATAAAATGGTCATAATCAAACAAAGAACTGATAGAATTCGAACTAATTACCCCATCAATAACTTTAGCAAACAGTTTATCGGTAGAAAGGACGGTAATTTTATCGGATGATCGTCTTAAGGGGATGGTATCGGTGGTAATCAATTCTTCTAAAGCAGATGATTCAATGTTTTCATAGGCATTTCCTGAAAGGACAGGATGTACACACATAGCTCTCACGCTTTTTGCTCCTAAGGCTTTTATCGCGTTACTTGCTTTACAAATAGTTCCCGCTGTATCAATAATATCGTCTACAATAACGACATTTTTATCTTTAACTTCTCCAATAATTTGTAAGCTACCGATTTCATTCGGACGCGGACGTTGTTTGAAGCCAATGGCTAAATCGGCTCCCAAGTATTTTGCATAGGTAGCTGCTCGACGTGTACCTCCAGTATCAGGAGAAGCAAGACATAAATTTTCGAAATTTCTTTTTTTAAGATATGGCAAAAACAAACGAGAAGCATATACATTGTCAACTGGAACATCGAAAAAGCCTTGTATTTGGTCGGCATGTAAATCCATTGTTATGATACGATCCGCCCCTGCTACGGTTAGGAGATTAGCCACTAACTTAGCTCCAATGGAAACTCTCGGTTTATCTTTTCTGTCTTGTCGTGCAATACCAAAATATGGAATAACGGCAATGATTTTATGTGCTGACGCACGACGTGCAGCATCGATTAAATACAATAATTCCAATAAATTTTCTGCCGGTGGAAAGGTTGATTGTATTATAAAAACATCGCTCCCACGAAGATTCTCACAAAATGACGGCTGGAATTCGCCATCACTAAACACACAAACTTCTACATTTACCAATGCTTGATTGTATGCTTGTGCAATTTTTTCGGCAAGAGCTTTGCTAGCTCTACCCGAAGCTATTTTCACTTTTAATGACATGATTATTATAATTTAATTTAAATCAAAAGTAAACAAAACTTAGTTGTATATTCGTTTTTTTTTATTATTTTTTTAACATTTATTATATCTAAAAATAGCACAAAAAAATCATTAACATTCAATTTAGTAAAGAATATACAATTTTGTTTATTCGTAATATATTAACAAAGGGCTATGTGTGAACTGAACCAAAATTTTATGAATTACGGAATAATTTCACTATACACATTAAATTCTGTTATGAACGAAAATTTCGATACTGTCCCAAAAAGTGTGTAAATTCAAAAAAATATACATTTGTAAACACTATTGTCCGATAAAAAATTATTAAATTCATACAATGGATTGATAACCGTATATTTGTGTGTTATAAAAAAACGTGGGGCTTGTTGTTTGTAATTGAATGATATTAAATGTGTTAAATG